>JAEEGK010008140.1_pt1 | contig 24812 bp, 14 predicted proteins | sample 8958771 | NCBI WGS metagenome assembly JAEEGK01 (sample SAMN16246547, study PRJNA631951) | gut metagenome | biome: gut microbiome; feature: rumen; material: SC-attached | host: Bos | place: Iran: Karaj | collected 2018-10
CCTCTAACGGGCGCGGATATGGTGCGCTGACTTCCAAGATAAGGCTGAAGATTGTCGAAGTGGTCGTCCCACGAGTGCGAAACTGCCTTGTTATCCTGATGCCACAACTGACCATACTCATCTGTATAATCGTCGCCACCGCAGTTTATGCGATAGATGTAGTTCTGATTCGCCTCACCCTTTATGCTGACCGCCTCGCGATGGCTGTCGCCCTGTGCAAGAAGCGACATTTTCGGAGATTCGGGCTTTGCGTAGTCCATCATCATATCTTCTGCCGCTGGCTTGCCGTTTTTGTAGCCCACAGCGCGGACTATACCATAACGTATGCCGATGTTTCCGAACGACACGCGGCACTCACCCTCTTTCTTTATTGCGGTTGCAAGATATTCATTTTCAGCCACATCATTATACAGTCTGACGGAATCGCAGTTGGTATAAACTTTTTCGAGACTGATGATTCTAACCATCGGCTCTTTGCCGCCAATGGCGCGGTAGAGATAGTACATATCCGACGGCTCTTCCCACGGAGTAACGATGCCTTTGTAGTTGTACGGGCCAACCTTGTCTATAAGGCGCAGAGCCTCATCGGGCTGACGGCGGCCGGGATTGTCGTGACTGCTGTAAATCCATTGGAATTGTCCGCAGACGCTATCTTTTGCCGACCATGCCTTGCGCATCTTCAGTTCGAGAAGATTGCAGGCGCGGTCTTCGGTATAAGCCTTTGTGTCGAGCGACTCGCTACCGTGAAAGTCGAGCGTTCGCCATGCGCCGTACTCGCCATTCAGCAGTTGCTTGTCGTTCTTCAGTTCCTTATCGTACCTGTCGGGATGTCCGCCGTAAGTTCCGCTCCAGTTCTGGATTACGTTCCAATCAGTGCCCTCGCCGCCGTTGCAAGTCGTAATCAGTCGCATATTTGTTGCGGTTGGGTCCATCTGACGGATGATTTCTGAACACTCGGCAGCAAAATCGCGCGGCAGAGTGCTCTCGTTCTGCAAGCCCCAGAGCACGAGCGAAGGCGAATTGCGGCGTTCCTTAACCCACTGGCGCAAAAGTTGCTTGAAGTTTTTGCGGAAAGCCGGAGTGTCGTACCAGATGTGCGCGCTGAACTGCGGCCACCACACAATTCCACGTTTGTCCCATTCGTGCTGATAGAGCAGGTTGTGCGGATGATGCGCATCGCGAAACGCGTTGAATCCAAGGTCGGTAATCTGCTTTACGCGAGCCATTACCTGCTCTGGCGTGAAGGCATGACTCATTCCAAAGAGATGCTCGTACTCACAAACTCCGTGAATGAAGACGGGCTTGCCGTTTATCATGAATCGTTTGTCGCCGTCCTTTCGGGTTAGCGGCCAACTTATGGTGCGGACGCCAAACGTAGTGTTCTCCTCGTCGGTTGTCTTTCCGTTGCGTTTTACGAGGGTAACAGCCTTGTATAAGTATGGAGAGGCATCGCTCCAGAGTTGCGGATTGTCCAACGTGCCTTTCTGCCTTACTGTTTTCGTCTCGCCGGGAGCAAGAACGACCTCGTCGGTAAGGCGCATCTTCTGAACGCCGTCAGCATTGCATATCTTGCTTATCAGTTGGATTTTCTGCTCGGCAGAAGAGTAATTCTTCACCTCGGTCTCGACAAAAATATCTGCCGAAGTGGCCGATGCCTTGTCGGTGTTCCACACATGAACGCCGAACGGCTCTACCCTGACCTCGTCGGTTATCTCAATAACAACGGGGCGGAATATTCCGAGCGGCTGCGAGCCTTCGCTGAATCCCCATTCTGAAGAGCATCCGCCGCAAGCCCAAGGCATGTCTTTTATTCCCGAAGGATGTTCGGCCAGAATCTCGACTGAGTTCTTTGCGCCCGACTTCAGGAATTTGCTAATTTCGTAAGTGTGAGTTACACGACCCATCGGCTGACGCTCGGCTACCTTAGAGCCGTTTACCGAGAGTGTTCCGTAACTGCCTACACCTTCGAGCCTAATGAACACGTGCTGATTAGGCTTAATCTCGGGCACATCTACCTCGGTGCGATAAACGGCTGAACCATGAAGATTGCCGTGAATCATCTGGCGCGCACCTTCGTAAGTGTCCCAGTTGTGCGGAACGCTGACCGTCTTCCATTCTTGCTTGTCGATTTTCTTTCCGTCGTTGTCGAGAAGACAAGTACTCCAGTTGTCTTTCAGATTGATGAGGGTTCTTCTGCCTTTGGCATCGGGCTCTGGAAAAGAAACGCGGCTCTTGCCCATCGGCTTGCTCGTTGCCACGGCTATTCCGCGCTGCTCGGCATTGTTTACGGCGCAATAGAAGTGATAGACCACGCCGTTGTGCTTTATCACATAACTCTTGTGAGCAAAAAGTTCGTCGTATAGCTTTGACGGATAAATAAGGTCGTCGCCCAGCCAGTCGTACCAATGAACAAGGTCGTAACTGCACGCAAAGGTGTTGTATGCCTTGTACGCTCTTGTTGGATTGAAAGCCGAGAAGTAGAACATTACGTAGAGGTCGCCAATCTTCTTTATCTGCGCATCGCCGGTGATTGTTCCGCTGCTCTCGTGCGAGAATACAGGATTTCCGTCGAAACGCTTCCACTTCTTCATATCCTTGCTGAGGGCTATGCCGATGCGCTCGCCCTTCCACTTTGTTTCGGGATTGATTCCGCCAGCGTTGTAGTACATAACGAAAGGCGCACCGAGTTTCTTGCTCTTGTCGAAATAGATTGTGCTCTTGTACTGGGTGAGTTTCTCCCACCACTGGGCATCGGCATCATTATACGAAAGCAGAGGCGTTGCGAGCGACTGCCATTCATCGCCCTTGGCTATCGGCTTCGATGTCCATGCCAAGCCGATGGAAAGCGGAGCATTAACGGCTTCGTAGCCTGTTCCAGGGCCGCCGATGTATGTCATCCAGTTCTTGCCCCTGTACTTGCCGAGTTCTTCGTTACCTTCCCAGTCGGTGTTCAGAAGTCCGGGGAATCCGCCGCGCTGGTTGGCGTCCCAAAAGCCGTCGCGATATTTCAGGATACAGCCTACGGTGCGCCATTCAAGCAGATTGTCGCTCTCGGCGAGCCATGTTTCGTATCCGCGTCCGTCGGTTCCGCCCTTTCCGTTATATACGACGTATGTCATAAGCCACTTATTTCCTTCGCGGAAAACAGTCGGGCAGTCAATCTTGTGTTTGTTGTCGGCAGGCGCAACAACCATTCCGTACTTGTATGGTGTCTTTACTTCTTCGTAGATTTGCGCCATGCGCTCTTGCGTAACAACCTGAGCGCGTGCAAAGGCTGTTACGAGAGCAGCGAGTATCAATGTTATAGTTAGTCTGTAATATTTCATCTGAATATTGTTTCTTTAATAGAATAGCCAGTCTACCGACTTTGCACCGCCGTTCAATCCAACGTTGCGAGGCTCAAGTTCGTCGTTTGTCGCGCCGAGAACCAAGAGGAATCCGTTTGGCATATTCAGTTTGTGGTGTCCTGCGCCAAAATGATAGGCATGAACGTTTACGAGCGGCATGTTTGCCAATCTTATTGAGTTTGAAAGATAAGGCTCTGCCTGACCGTACTCGTTGGCTGTTGCGTCAATCTCTAGTTTCGGAGCCTGAGCATATTTGTCCTGCTCGTCCTTGAAGTAGCCTACAAGAATCTTTACAGGCTTGTCGGTCTCGAACTCGATGGCCGTGAGCACGCTCGAATTGCGCTGGTCGTTGCAACTGAACTGAAGCGCAGTGAGTCCGTCGAGTTCAGGAGCAACGGCCTCAACTGCCGTGTTAGGACGGTCGTTGAACAGGTCTGTTCCGACTTTCAAATCTACCTGTTTGTAATTGCTAATCCACTTGATGTCGGCCTTGTGCAGAGGCTTGTATTCCTTTGCCTTCACGTTTATCTCGCCTGTCTCAACCTTCTTCAAGTAGTCGATATTCTTCTTGAAGTTGTCAAGTTCGTTCTGATAATGCACCAGCATCTCGCTCCAATGCTTGTTCTTGCCGTTCTCGCCCGTGATTGGTATGCGGCGCATCGTTGTCTGCATACTGTTGGCATAGAGATAACTGCCGTTTGTAAGGCTTACAAGATTCTTGTAATACTCCAGACTCTTCTCGAACAGCGGCAGAGCCTTGTCGAGGTCGGCAATGCGATGTCCCCACTGATAGTCGAGCACATATTTGCAGGCCATAACCTTGTATGCAAATGAATATGCAAATTCGCGATAGCAATGAATATCGTTCTTCAGTCGCTCAAACTCGTCGCGGTTGGCGGAAACTGAGTTTATGTCGATGGCATCGATAGCCTTTACTGCCCTGTCGCCGTGGTTCATCACTTGGTCTATGATGTCGAGGGGCAACTCCCCCTCGTGCGGAAGGAACTTCCATTCTTTCTCTACATACTCAATGAGTTTCTCGCCTTCAGGTCCGCAACTCTCGTAGAAGCCGGGATAAACGGTATATTTATAAGGGTTTATAAGTTGGCTCGCAAACATTCCAAGCAGAAGGCACTGGCGGTTTCCTTCGGTTATGCCGAAACGGCGCAGCAACTTCGGAGCAATCTCGCCGCTCTGTTCAAACGCCTTGCGAATAAGGTCGGCATTGGAATCGGTTGTTCCGTAGAACGATGCCAGTTCGCCGTTCCAAAAGTCGGCCTCGTCGCTGCGGTTGCGCTCAACCTTCCAAGCGTAGCGCGCCCATGCCTTGTACCACATCCAGTCGCGGTATAACTGTTCCTCGCGCTTGCCGCCATCGAGTTTGTCGGCAGTATAAGGATAATCCCAGTACGATGCCTGCGGATACAGATGAAGTGCGTTTGCCCCATGAACGGCGTGCATTGCCGTAACTGCGCGCTGAATGAAATCGGGCGAACTCCAGCGGAACGGCTCAAGATTTGCAAGAATATGCACGTTGCTGATATGGATGCTTCCGAGGCTACTCAAATCTTTGTGAATCTTAGACCACGGTCCGCGCGGCTGATATGTTGTAAGACTCTCGCCGTTGTACTTGTGCATGGTGTAAAGATTCTTGTACAATGGCAGAGATGCGTCCATAACCATCTTGCAGTCGGTATCGTGAGCGCGGACAAGGATAGGCGGCTCGTCGGTGCGGCCGAGTTTCTTCAGTCCGTCCTTTACGCCTGGGATGATGGTCTTTGTAAACCACTCTACATCGTCGTCGTAGGTGTTCATTGCCTCGCCAAGGCATACAAGCAGACCTACGTTGCTGTATTTCTCAACAAAGGCGGCTATGCTCTTTCGGGTGTAGTCGCTAAGTAGCGGAGTAATCTGTCGGTTTCTGTCCTGAGTCTTAATCTTGTAATGCTCGGCAAACGGCTTTGAAACCAGAATATTATAGAACATCTGTATAACAAAGATGCCTCGTTTGTCGGCCTCATCGGTAATGAACTTGAAGATTTCTTCGTTCTTCTTGAATGTTGCGTCGTCAACCTCAACGGCAAACGGATAGTCGGGCAGTTTTACGAGCGATGCAAACGGATGGCCGTTCCACAGATAAACGGAGTTCATCTTGTTGTGTACAAGCATGTCGAGATACTTAATCCACTGCTGCTTGTCGTACAGCCACGGAAAGAGTTCGGGCGTGTAGGGATATTCGTAAACCATTCTGCCCGGCAGAAGATAAGGCTTCTGAACGCCGATGCACGTTCCGCGCAGAACCATCTCGGGAGCCTCGCTACGATATGCAGGAAAGTTGAAGTTCTTCTTGGCGATGTAGTTGTCTGCCAACTCAACACAGCCGTAGAGTGCTCCGCTGCCGTCGGCTCCGACGATTGTTGTCACGCCCTTCGAAGATGTGATGCTGTAGCCTTCTTTCTTCAGCGAATCGGCTCCTTCTTTAAGTACAAAAACAAGGTTTCCGCCTTTCGAAACGGGCTTCTTAGGCACGTTTCTGAAGACAGAAACCTTTATTCCCTGTTTGGCAAGAGACGACTGCAACTGCCCGGCACCAAACTCAATACGGTTCGAAGCCGACTTGCCCAAATATATACTCGCACTTTTTTGTGCCCTGATACTTGATGAAAATAATACAATAATGGTCGTCAGACCTACGATTTTACCTATATACCTCATTCAAATGTAAAAAAACAGTCAATAGTTAGTCAAAATTTCTCATTCAGGGGGTAAAGGTACAAATATTTTCAGAATATCAAGGACAATCGTTTTTATTTTTTCACAAGTACGATTGTTGCGCCGTATGCTTTCGACCTTTTTTCCATGTATTTAAGGAAATCGTCTTTCTTCGAGATGTCGTGTTTTCCCTTTCGGCACTCCATTGTCGATACAACCGTAACGACGTTGCCTTGGGGCACTGCCGCGAAACTAAAACTGCCGAATTCCGACTCTTCCTTTAGCGGATTTGGCAATGCCTCAATCTTCATGTCGTCGGGGATTGATATGCGAACCGTGTCGCAGTAACTGTACGAGTTGCCTATCACTATTGGCGATGTGCGCTCGTTGCGGAATCGCTGCGTACCGAACGACCTGAACGGATTGCATCGGATGAACATTCTGCTGCCGTTCATCTTGCCGTACACAGCAGTCATGCTGCATTTCACAAGCAGATGCGGCTTTTCCTCTTCGTGAAAATCTTTCACTTCGACATCGGTAACGGTGGCATCGTCAAGACGAATCCAACGGCGGACTATCTTTTTCTGCTCGCCTTTGTCCTCGCGCGCCATGCCGAAAGTGCGGCTGTATCTTCTGCCAAAATGGTCGAAACTAAAGGTGAGTTTTCCGTTGCCGTCGTTGCCAATCTTGACATCTGCGCTGAGGGTCTCGCGACTGTCGGCTGCTGAATAATCGGGCAGACGGACGATTTTTCCGCCGTCTGGAGTAACGAGCAGGCACTCGTGTCCGGCAAGCGACGAATGAATGAATCCGAGCGGAAGTTGCGGACAGGTACAGTCCATCAGGATGAACTTGTCGTCGGGACGGACGATATACAGAACAACATGGTTCAGTTGGTGCATGTTCGGAAAGTCCTTCAGCAGATTTTCGTCCTCGGTGCTTATAACAACCTGATACGACGTTATGCCTACTTGCTTCAGCAAAGCCTGCATGTAATTTGCCAGAGCCTTGCAGTCGCCAAATCCGGTGCGGCTAACCTCGGTTGCCGACATTGGCTGCCATCCGCCCAAGCCAAGGCTTATGTTTACATATCTTGTTTTCTCGGCAAGATACTTGTAAAGAGCCTTTATCTTGTCCAAATCGGTCTTGCAGTCGGCGGTGAGCGAGTTCACTTTTGCAATTTCTTCTTTTGGCAGAACGTCGCGGCCTTCGGCAAGTTGCCAGTACCATTTTCCGAACTCTTCCCACGACTTCAGACTTCCGGTTGAGCCTCCTATTGAGAACTCCGACGGCTCGGCAATAACCATCGGATAGCGCATGTCGTCATCGTCTATATAATCCTCGTCTACAAGATGGCGATGCGCCGGAAAAGTCCACTTGTAGACCTTGCCGTTCGGCGTTTCCCGAACATCGTAGTTCTTCTTCGACGGAGTTTCGTATTTCAGCACCTCGACCTTTGGCGATGCCGTAATCTGATAGGTTGCCTCCTGCATAGACTGATGGCTGTACTTCATCGGAGAGAATACAGGAAAATCGATGTATCCGCCGCGCGACTTCTCGGTCCATTCGTATTCTATCGTAAACGGATATGACAGAATCTCGCAGTCGTAGTAAAAATGCACGTTGTCCGATGCCAGATTAGACGACACGGCGGTGGTGCGCAAATCCTTCTGCTTTATCTTAGAGATTACGTTGCCATTAGCATCGTATGCCTTTCCCGAGAAAGACGACAGATACGAGAACTTGTCGTAAACACGATGCCATCCGCTATGGTCGAGTCCTTTCTTGTTAAGAATCGTAACCACCCGGCGGAAGTGGACCGCAGACTCGCTACGCGCCGAGGCATCAACATCAACATCATAACTCCGCACCACCGAAAAGGCATTTTTCTTAAGCGAGTCGGGAATGCTCTCAACATCATACTTCACTTGCGCACAAAGCACCGCCGGCATAGCGGATGCCAGCAGTGCAAGTGCAAGAATATTTCTTTTCATCATCTGTGTTATGCTTTCTTTTTTAAGACAATCTTCAGGGAGTTGATATCAAGCAGTTCGGTCCAGAATTTCTGAAGTTCGGCATAGTCGGCTGCAAGAATGAACGAGTTGTTCACGTTGAAGTCGTAGACCGTGGTGATAAGTCGTCCCTGCTGCTTTATGTCTATTTTCGCCTCCAGTTCGCCGTCCTTGAAGGTAAGGAGTTTTCCTGCCGGAATTTCTTCTATCTCGTAATCCTCAGGAATAAGGATGCTCGACTTAATCTCGGTGTTCTGCAAGTTGCTGAACTCGATAGGCATATCGCGAGTTGGGTTTACGAAATAGTTATTGCGCTCGTCGGCAAACACCATAGGGTTTACATAAAGACGGTCGCCGCTCTTGCCCAGCGATTTTGTAAATCGGTACTGCTCGGTAGAGCTCAGTCCTGTTCCGTCAACGTTCTTCACGTTGTAAGACTGTAGTTTGCAGTCGCCCCACTTCTCAATCTTCTCTATCATAGCCAGACTGTCTTCCGTCTCATGATACTGTTTCTTGAACATCTCGGCAAGGATGCCGGTACAAGTATTGTTCTTTGTGCCCACGAGGTCGCCTTCCGGATTTATTCCGCATCGGATAACGGTTTTTGCGGCATGACCTCTGATGGCAGCCAATTCGAACACTTGCGAATCGATGCTTGTAATTCCGGTTTCGTACAGAACGCCCTCGGCAAGTAGATTGAGCGGAAGCACGTTAACATCGCCATACTCGGCAGAACAGTCGGCAAAGAACAAAGCGCCTTTCTCGTCGGAGAAGGCAACGACGAAAGTATGCAACTTGTCTATTGAAGGATAAGTAACCGGCAGTCGTCCGCGGTCACGAAGGCAAAGCAGAAGCGGAGTGCAGGTTATTCCGGCCTCGCGTAACATGCTCATGTATATAAAGTTAAGTTCGGCATTGCTGCCCTTGCCGTTCTTCACAGCCTTGTTTGGGTTGTCGGCAACGAGTTTGTAGTCGCCGTTCCACTTCAGTTTCTTCTGAATAAAGCCGAAGAGCACGCTCGCCTTCTTTGTTGCCGACATTCCATCGAGTCCGAGTTGCTTCATCTCCTCTGAATACGGATTCTTCAGAGAGAGGCATTTCCGGTATCCGCCTTCCTCGGCAAGGGTCTTTCTTACGCTGTTCCACGATGATGTATAGTCTTTGTACACGGCTCCCGGAATGTCAATTCCGTAGAGTTCGAATGATAAGTTGTGCGAGTAGGTCTTAGGACACCACACAAATCCCTCGTCCTTTATAGCCTTCAGGTTCTCGGCCTCGGTGGTTACCCTCTCGCCAGTAGTCTTCAGCACGTTTCCCTGTACGTTGAACACCATGTCGACTGGCTTTCTGGTTGTGTTTGAATGTTGAAAACCTTTCTCCTCGATGTGAAACTTGAAATACTGCGGAATAGTAACGGTATAGAACGAATACTGAACGGGATATTCCTGCTGAGAATACCATGTGTCGATGTTATGGTAGCCTTCCGATATGTGGGTGTACTTATATTCGATGATTGTTCCAACCTTCACGTCGGGAATAGAGAACTTCATTCGCTCGGAATTCTCGTTCACCGTCTCCTTGAAGACGTATTTCGACGGCATCGAAGTCTTTACCACCTTGCCGTCTACAAGATTGTATGCCGTTGCCGACAGATTCTGTATGCGGTCGTTCTCTGTAACGGGGCGTTTTGAGTTGTAATAATACCTGATAGCCACGTTAGCAGCGTCCTTGCCGTCGTCCTTCAGAACCCTGATTCGTGTTTTCAGTTCTGTCTTAATGTAGAAGTGTCCTTCAGCATAGTAGTACTCAGTTTCGCCGATACGGTAGATATACTCGGCTGCAGCAGAACTGTCGATGGCACAGACCGTAGTCTTGAAGTCGGCAACATCGACCTTGGCAAACTTTTTCTGCGCATGGGCGCAAAGGCTTCCCATCAGAAGAAGTGTCATTAGTGAAATACCTGTTTTCATAAATTGAATGAATTAACTTTTTGGATTGAATTATTACTTGTTTTTGGATTTTATATTGAATGATGGGGATAATTTGCAGCAAAACTAATCGCTATTGTCATATATACAACATTGTATATTCATATCTGTTCTATCATCGATAAGTTTCGATAAATCAGAGAGTTCACTTTCTTTTCCGTTTATTTCACCATCATATTTAACGGCTTCACCGAAAAAATTGAGCGGAAGTTCGTTAGCACGGCAATATTCGGCAGAAGAATCTGCGCAATAAGCCGTCGTCGCGAAGTCGGAAGCACCAGCCTCGGCAAACAGATTCTGCGAATAGGCAGTTGTACAGCACACAGCGACCAATGCCACAAATGCGACTGTTGTTTTCATGATAATAGAATTAAAATGCTTTTTAGCCTTAATGATCATATCTCGTTTTCAAAAAACGTTGCTAAAATACATTTTTCTTGACAATGGCACAAGAAAAAGGATAGTTTTTTTGCCAAGGAGAAATCATTACTCGTATTACAGTAAGTAAAAGAAAAACAAATCCCCTATTCTGCCAACCTGCTATATCAAAACGAGATTATACAAACATGTATGAAAACGTGTTCCGCCTCTCTTTCCAAAGTCTGAAAGAAAAGCGGAACACGCTGCACTAATCCGTTCTTTTGCTTCATAGCCGTTTGTATATTGCCAACAGATATTTCCTTATCGGGAGCAGCCAGTACCACAGTTTTACGGCAAGTCTACGCCATCTGCCATACAGATAATGCCTCTTTGCAGACGAATCTACAACGTGGGTTGCCAGCGCCTTTACATCGGCAGCCGAGCAATGCTCTATGGCTATGAGGTTGCCGTCGCCCATCAGAAAGAGGTCTTCGCCGTATATGCGTACAACGCGATGCACTACATATTTGCAGTCGTCTACCCATGCCAGAACCACATCGCCCACCTTTGTCTGTGCAGGCTTTTGCAAAACAACGCAGTCGCGCTCGCCCACAATAAAAGGCAGCATACTCCACCCCGTTACGGGCAGCGTAACTGTAACGCCTTCGTTTACCAGTCTTATTGTTTCTTCTATGATATTGTCACAAGCCATTACGCGCTATAAGTTCTGTACGTTTCTCAAGAATATGCTTCTATGTTTCAGACGCTCTGGAATTGAGCTTAGGATATATTTCCAAAACTGCATCTCAATATTCATACATCCCACAAAGTCAAAGGGGATGCCTCGCAGATTCCGAAGTCTTGAATCCAGCACCTCCATCCAGATGTTGCTATATTGTTCCTGCTCTTCATATCTTCCGAAATTGCCGCCTTTCATTATCATGCCATGCATATATTTTCCAAGACTGCTATTGGGTTTGCACAGCATTTTGTCGGATTAAAGTCCGATTTTTTCTTTTAAAATCCACATCAAAGCACCTGCCGTATTCTGCAACCCGAAGGGGCGAAGCAGAGACGATACGCAATTCCGTTCCTCGGCTGTAGAATTTTGCAGCAGCCAATAGTAGTCTATCACTTGGCGCAATCCCACACCACTATTTAGCACATGCTGCATTATATGAGCCATTTGCATGACAAGGGCGAAAAGCACAGAAGGCGAATAGAAACCGCTCTCGGTCAGAGTAAGATTGTTTATTTCCCGTTCCTGCCAACGCAACAGTCTTTCGTTTGTCTTTGGATTACGAGTGCCTGCCGAAGGCTGGAAATGCGCTTCTATATCCACCCCATTCTCCTGATAATGTGCATGGTGGCTATGAGCGGTTTCCTCGGCATCATACTCTTTTCCCATACTATCCAACAGACTCAGCACCTTTTCTTTTCCGCCTTCAACCCAGATGTCTATGTCGCCGGGCTGACGACAGAATTTGTCGGGATAGAGGCGTGCATTTGCCTGCCCTTTCAGGATTGCTGTTTTGCAGCCTTGCTCGGCAAAAAGGCGTGTTAGGCGCGCTGCCTCGCTGTTAAGTTTCTCGTTCAGTCTGCGGATGTTATCAGCATCGTAAGCCCATTGCATCAGCACGTCGAAAGGCGTTTTTTTGTCCTCGGAAAGCGATTTAACACCATTGTATAATATACCGACAAGTGTCTGACGCTCAGCCTCATCGTACATCCACATCCAATCATCGTCACTTAAATCTACTGAAAAGTCCTGCGTCTGACCTAATGCCAGGCGCAGGAGCATATAGAATTTTTCGGTGCGACAGATTTGCTTAGTGTCTTTCATTTAACAAGTCTTTTTCTGATTAACACTCTGTTATCTGTTTCACAGGCACTTAATCAACCTGCCAATGCCATATCTTGGCTGAAGGGTTAGAGCCAGCAGGAGGATTCGCAGGATTAGGATTAGTACAATTCTTGCTTCCACTCAGCAAATGAGCCTCGTGCTGCAACTTAACCACTCTCATCGCTGGCTTGTTATAGCCTTTCTTAGACATATCTGTTGTACGAATTACATTTTTCATATCTTTCCGTTTTAAGATTTTCGTATGTTATTATCTCACCTAAGCATAAGAACCGTTGCCTATTATCACTTAACAACAACCTTCTTGCCATTGTGGATGTAAACACCGCTCTTTGTAGGCTCGGCTGGCAGTTTGATGCCGTCGATAGTGAACCAGCCTTCGAAGGTGATTTTGCCAGTCTCCTTTGATACCGCACCTACGTTTGTAACCTCGCCATTGGCATCGCGCAAAACGACTGCAATACTTGTAGGTCGATTGTTACCTGACTGGCGTGTCAACTTCTTTGTATCATTATTTGCATCTGTACCAACATACTGAAGATATGCACGCAAAGGCAAAATATAAGCACTTTCATTCCAATTTCCATTACCAGAACACTTTACAAACTCACCGGCTGCAACAGATTCTAAAGTTTCTATCGAAGTGCCAGCATTTGCCGCAAATCCATAATAGTCGCCAACTTCAACATTTTTTAAATCTATTTCGTTGTCAAAACTAAGAATTTCAGAACTTGCGACATCTACAGATTTGTCAACCCAACGTACTGTTTTGTATGTGCCTACAAAATTCCAGCAATCGCATGATACTGTTGCATCACCCGTATAATAATGAACTAAATTGCCATGCAAGTCAAATTCAAGTTTAGTTGCTGTAGGAACAATTATATAAGGGGTGTTTCTTTCCAGATTATTTGCATCAACAGATGTCATAGATGCTACCCACAGACCTTTAGTTTCGTCATAATCTACACATGCAAACTGATAGAAATTTCCTCCTGTTACAGTCATACCAGTAGTAGGGAATGGTAAAACAATAGTAGCCGGCACACCTACTTGGAAAACACGGTTAAATTCAATCTCATATAACTTTGCATTTGCACCTTGTGGAATATTTACTTCAGATCCACTTGTTCCATCAACAACAGCCTTGTATGGTCCCGGAAAAGTTCCTATAAGACTAAATGTTCCCTGTGACTGTGCCCATGCTCCGGCAGAAAACATGGCTGCGAGCATCAGCATAGCTGCGCGTGCCGAAAACATTTTTAGTGTTCTACTTTTTTTCATAATAACATTTTATTGGGGTTAATAAAAATAGTATCAGCGTGAAAAGTTCAGCAAAAAATTCTTCTAATATTCATCTACGCTTAAAAGACCATGTCTTTAGAACCGTAAAACGTGGCTAAAAAAGTTCGAATATCATGGCACAAAAATCAGCATTTTTCTACCCAAAGAAATCATCATACACAATATATAAAGAAAAAGAGCGTTGAGTATATATTATTTATAATATTACACACATGATTGAATTTGTTAGAGGCACACTCGACGAACTGACTCCGGCAACTGCCGTGATTGACTGCAACGGCGTTGGTTATCTGCTTAATATATCGCTAAACACATTCTCTGCCATTCAGGGAAAGAAGGATGCAAAACTATACGTCTACGAGGCTATCCGCGAAGATGCCTACGTTCTGTACGGATTTGCCACAAAAAGCGAGCGCGAGCTGTTCCTGCTGCTCATCTCGGTTTCGGGCATTGGCGGCAACTCGGCACGAATGATTCTGTCGGCATTCACTCCGGCCGAACTGTGCGACACCATAACCACCGAGAACGACAAGGTTCTGAAGGGCGTAAAAGGCATAGGACTGAAAACGGCACAACGAATAATTGTTGAACTGAAGGACAAGGTGGGCAACATTGCCAACACCAACGGAATAAGCACCACGGCACAGGCAGACACAGCCGTAAACAGCAAGACGAAGGAGACGCGCGAAGAGGCTGTGAGCGCACTCACCATGCTCGGCTTCGCACCTGCCCCTACAAGCAAAGCGGTAAACGAACTGCTGAAGGAAAATCCCGACTACACCGTGCAGGAGGTTATAAAGATGGCATTGAAGATGCTGAAATAATCTTGACAAACATTTTTTGATGATTGGCTTTAGACAATGGAACAAGGCTGCCGTCCTTTCTGCTCTGGTGTCGCTGGCTTCTGCCAACTGGGCAATTAACATCCTCACACCAGAGGCAAGGATAAAGACCGCCTTAAACAACGAAATAAATTCTGAATACAAAGCTCAGGCAGATTCAGACAGTCTTGCTCACCCTCGCTTTGGGGTGAGCAAGACTGTTGCTATGGAGCAGGACGAACTGAAAGAGAACGCATCGGACCTGAAATCGCCCGACAACCTTAAAACCGAAGCCGAATACAACGAGAAGGGCAACTACTACCGCGTAGGAAACAAACTCGGAAACAGTTTTCTGAACACGCCGTTCATAATGTCGGTAAACGAATACGGACAATGGCGCGAGAGGCAGGCAATGCGCGCCTTCTTCAAGCAGAAGAACGACTCGGCTTTCGTGGCTAAGGGCAAGGACAAGTTCGACTTCAGCGACATGCACTTCGACCTTGGTCCGGCCGAGAAGATTTTCGGCAAGGGCGGCGTGCAGATAAAGACTCAGGGCTCGGCTGAGATAAAACTCGGCGGAAACTACAAGAACACCGAAAATCCGAGTCTGCCGCTGAGAAGCCGGCGCACGTTCGGCTTCGACTTCGACGAAAAAATAAATCTCTCGCTCAACGGAAAGGTGGGCGACAAGATGAAGATGAACCTCAACTACAACACCGATGCCACGTTCGACTTCGACACAAAGAAAATCAAACTCCAGTACGAGGGCAAGGAGGACGAGATAATAAAACTTCTCGAAGGCGGAAACGTGAGTTTTCCTTCGAACAACTCGCTCATATCGGGCGCATCGTCGCTCTTCGGAATACGCGCCGACATGCAGTTCGGCAAACTGAAGTTGCAGACCGTGGTTTCGCAGAAGAACTCTACTTCGAAATCGGTTTCGTCGAAAGGCGGAGCACAGACAACGCCGTTCGAATTCTCTGCCGACAACTACGACGAGAACCGCCACTTCTTCCTTGCGCAATACTTCCGCGACACATACAACGCCAACATGGCAAAACTGCCTAACATCATGTCGGGCATAAACATAACGCGCGTAGAGGTGTGGGTTACTAACAAAAACGGCAGCTACACAAGTCCGCGCAACATCGTGGCTTTCACCGACTTGGGCGAAGGCCGCCATCTTAGCAACCCAAGCTGGGGCGGCGGCTCGGCAAACCCGAGCAACACAAGCAACACGCTCTACTCTACCGTTTCGCAGATTCAGACGGCACGAGACATTGAACAGGTAAGCACCACGCTCGACGGATTCAACAATCTGGAGGGCGGCGTGGACTACGAAAAGATAGAGAACGCCCGAATGTTAACTTCGTCGGAATACACGCTGAACAGCAACTTCGGCTTCATCTCGCTGAAGAGCACTCTCCAGACCGACCAAGTGCTTGCCGTTGCGTTCGAATACACCTACGGCGGACAGACGTATCAGGTGGGCGAATTCTCTACCGACATAAAAGACTCAAACTCTGCCCTTCTCGTAAAACTTCTGAAGAGCACCAGCAACTCGCCAAAATCGGGCACATGGAAACTGATGATGCGCAACGTCTACTCGCTCGGCGCATACTCTATGCAGAAAGAGAAATTCCGCCTCGACATAAAGATTCAGAGCGATACTACGGGAATCTATTCAAACTACCTGCCCGAAATAGAATTCAAGGACAAGACTCTGCTGCGTCTGCTGGGCTGCGACCGTCTGGACAACAGCAACAAAAGCAATCCTAACGGATATTTCGACTATATCGAGGGCTACACCGTAAACTCATCAACCGGACGAGTATACTTTCCGGTGGTCGAACCTTTCGGCGAGGACCTGAAAAACGCAATCATTAAGGGCGGAGCATCCGAAGCAACCGCCAACAAATACTGCTTCAGCGAACTGTACGACAGCACCAAGACCGTTGCCAAGCAAATTGCCGAGAAAAACAAGTTCATGCTTGCCGGACAGTACAAAGCCTCATCGGGCAGCGAGATTCAACTGGGCAGCATGAACATTCCGCAAGGCTCGGTGGTTGTAACGGCAGGCGGAGTAACGCTTACCGAGAACACCGACTATACGGTAGACTACGGTCTGGGCGTGGTTACAATCATAAACCAGAGCATCATCGACGCCGGAACATCGGTAAACGTGAGCCTCGAAAGCAACACGGAATACAGCCTTCAGCGCAAGACGATGCTTGGCATGAACTGGGAATACACGTTCAACAAAGACTTCATTATAGGCGGTACGCTGCAACACATGAGCGAGAAACCGCTCACAACCAAGGTAAGCATGAGCGAAGAGCCACTGAACAACTCGGTGGTGGGCTTCAACGTGTCGTACAAGAAAGAGAGCCAGTGGCTCACGAATATGATTGACAAACTTCCGTTCGTAAACACATCGGCACCGTCGTCGATAAACTTCACGGGCGAGTATGCCCGACTGTTTGCCGGCAGTCCGAGCGGAACGCAGGGCGGCGCATCGTATATCGACGACTTTGAGTACACAAAGAACGGCATAGACATACGCACACCAACGGCATGGAGCATCTGTAGCACTCCGTCGGATTTCGAGGAGAGCAAACTGAGCAACGACGTGCGCTACGGATTCAACCGCGCCGCGCTGAGTTGGTATTACATCGACCCTCTGTTTACGCGCCGCAGTTCGTCGCTCACGCCAAGTTACATCAAGAGCGACACTAAGCAACTGAGCAACCACTATGTGCGCGAGGTGTACGAACGCGAAATCTATCCGAACAAGGATACAAACGTGGGCGAGACAACAACGCTCTCAATCCTCAACCTCGCCTACTATCCTTCGGAGAGAGGTCCTTACAACCTCGACCCCGACCTGACATACGAAGGCAAACTGAACAATCCGTCGAAGAGATGGGGCGGAATGATGCGAAAACTCGACACTAACGACTTCGAGACATCGAACATCGAATATGTTGAGTTCTGGATGCTCGACCCATTCATCTACAACACCGACGGAAGCAACCGGGGCGGCGACTTCTACCTTAACCTCGGCGAGATTAGCGAGGATATCCTGAAGGACGGGAAGAAGGGCTACGAGAGCGGTCTGCCGATAAGCGATGCCGACAAGAACTACAGCGAAACGGCGTGGGGACGCGTTCCGAACACATCGACAAGCGTGGTGTACGCCTTCAACTCTACCGCCGGAGCAAGAACAAAGCAGGATGTAGGCTTCAACGGACTAAGCGACGACGATGAGAGGCTCTACCCTGCCTACAAGGCTTATCTCGACGAGATTCGCGGCAAGGTAAGTCCTGCGGTTTACGACTCTATTTACAGCGACCCTGCAAACGACGACTATCACTACTTCCGCGGAAGCGACTACGACAGTCAGCGCGTGGGCATCCTCGACCGCTACCGCCGCATAAACAACCCGTCGGGCAACTCGCCTGAATCGGGCAGCAACGGCGAGAAGTACGACACGGCATACAAGAGCGTGCCTGATACCGAGGATAAGAACTCAGACTATACAATGAACGAATATGAGAAGTATTTCCAGTATCACATAAGCATCCGTCCCGAAGACATGGTTGTTGGCCGCAACTTTATCGTAGACAAGCGCGCCGCCATCTGCAAGGACGACACAAAGGATGTTTACTGGTATCAGTTCCGCGTTCCGGTTGACGAATACGAGAAGATTGTGGGCAACATAAGCGACTTCTCGAGCATACGCTTTGCACGAATGTTCCTGACGGGATTCGAGCAGCCTATAATACTTCGCTTTGCAACGCTCGACCTTGTGCGAAGCGACTGGCGAACCTACGACCAGAAACTCTACACCGCCGATGCTCCTGCAACAAACGCTACCCTGCTGATGAGCGCGGTAAACATCGAGGAAAACAACGACAAGACTCCTGTAAACTATGTTCTTCCTCCGGGAATAAGCCGTGTGCTCGACCCAAGCCAGAGCCAACTTACGCAGAACAACGAGCAGGCTCTGAGCCTCGTTGTAAAGAATCTGTCGAGCGGAGACGCACGCGCCGTTTACAAAGGCACTAACATCGACCTTCGCCAATACAAGCGCATACAGATGTACGCTCATGCCAACGCCCTCGAAAACGACATCACAAATCTGACAGACAACCAGATAAGTATGTTCGTACGCCTTGGCTCTGACTACAAGAACAACTACTACGAATACGAGATTCCGCTCGTCCTCACTCCCGAAGGTAAGTACCACGAGGAGAGCGGACGCACATCGGTATGGCCGGATGCCAACTACATGGACGTTGAGTTCAGCAAATTCACCAAGATAAAGAAGGCCCGCAACAAAGCCCGTAACGACGGAAACGTGAACTTCAACAACCTTTACAGCGAGTACGACCCCGAACACCCAAACAACAAGATAAGCATAATGGGTAACCCTACGCTGGGCGAGATTAAGACAATAATGATTGGTCTGCGCAACAACAGCCGCGAGGTAAAGAGTGCCGAGGTGTGGGTTAACGAACTACGCCTGAAAGGCACGGAAAATGAAGGCGGATGGGCTGCACAGGGCAACCTGAGTATGCAACTTGCCGACCTTGGCTCGGTATCGCTGCAAGGACACTACGAGAGCGCAGGCTACGGCGGACTGGAGCAGACGCTTGCCGAACGACGCACGGACGACTACTTCCAGTATGCCGTTACAACATCGTTCGAACTGGGCAAGCTCGTCCCTGAGAAGGTGAAACTGAGTATGCCGCTCTACTACTCGTTCACGAAGGAGAGAACAACGCCGAAGTACAATCCGTTCGATACTGACATGCTTCTGAAAGACTCGTACGCGCTCTGTGCCGATAAGCAGGAGAAGGACTCGCTCGAACATCTCACGACGACGATTTCAACCTTCAGCAACCTGAGTTTCAGCAACGTCAAGTTCAACATCGCAAGCAAGAACCCTATGCCTTACGACCCTGCCAACTTCTCGTTCAGCTTCAGCCGAAGCATGAAGTACAACAGCGGCGAAAATACCGACTGGGAGAAGGAACTCGACTGGAAGGGACTCATCAGCTACAACTACGCACCAAGCTACAAGCCTTGGCAGCCGTTCAGCAAGATAAAGAGCAAGAGCAAGTGGTACAGAATTCTGAAGGAATTCAACCTTAACTACCTGCCTCAGAGCATCTCTGTCTCGTCCGACATCAGCCGCCACTACTACGAGTTGCAGGAACGCGACATCGAGGCTCTCACCGCCGGCGAGCGCAGCAATCTGCCTATCAGCTTTGCCGACCAGTTCCTCTTTAACCGCGAGATGAACGTGCGATGGGACTTGACGAAGAATCTGCACATGAACCTAACCACCGCCACTCATGCCGAGATTGAAGAGCCGTACGTTGCGGTTAACAAGGACCTATATCCCGATGAGTACACGGCTTGGAAGGACTCGGTAAAGACAAGCATCATGCATTGGGGTCGTCCGCTCGACTATCAGCAGACATTCACGGCAAGTTTCCAGAGTCCGCTGAACAAGCTGCCTTGCTTCGACTGGATAAATGCCGACGCAAGCTACAACTCGTCGTACAACTGGGAGCGCGGCACCGAGGACGAGGACGGCAACAGCTACGGCAACACCATTAACATGCAGCGCACCATTAACATGAACGGAAAACTGAACTTCGAGACTCTCTATAACAAAATTCCGTTCCTGAAAGAGGTGAACCAGAAGTTCGCACGCATACAGCGCAAGAGCAACAATCAGCCAAAGAAGAAGGGCAACGCACCTGCGGCAAGCAAGCCGGGCAATTCAAAGAGGTTTACCAAAGAGGTTACGCTGTCTAAAAACAAGCCGCTGACTCTGCTGCACAACCGCAAAAGCAAACGCCTCATCGTAACAGCCACCACAAAGGACGGCAAGGAATATCCTATAAAATACAAGGTGATAAACGAGAACAAGATTGACATTACGAACAACGACTCGGTAAGGGTAAAGGTTTCGGTTACAGCCAAAGAGCCTCTCGAGAACAAGGCGTGGTTCAAGACGGCGCAGTATGTGGCACGCGGTCTGATGATGGTGCGCAACGCAAGCATCAGTTACCGCAACACCTACGCTATGTCGCTTCCGGGATTTGCCCCTGAGGTGGGCGACTTCTTCGGACAGCGCAAGGGCGACATCATGGCGCCGGGTCTGGGCTTTGCCTTCGGAATGGTGGGCGACGGATACATTCAGAGAGCGCACGACAACGGCTGGCTGATGGGCAACGACAGCCTGTCATCGCCTGCAACGACAAACCTTAGCGAAGACCTTCAGATTAAGGTAACGCTCGAGCCTGTGCGTGAGTTCAAAATAGACCTTAACGCAAGCCGAACGGTGAGCCGCGCACGAAGCATAGAATATATGTACAGCGGAATGCCCGAGACACGAAGCGGAACGCTCAACATGACCATCGTGTCGCTGAAATCGGCCTTTGCAAGCAGCGGAAACGTAAACAACGGATATTACAGCACAACGTTCAACCAGTTCCTAAACAACCTCGATATCATCCAGAAGCGAATAGAGGCGCGATATGCGGGGGCTACATATCCTAACGGAACATCGCTGGCAGGTCAGACGTTCGATGCCAACAACGGAACGGTAAACAAATATTCTGCCGACGTAATGATTCCGGCGTTCCTCTCGGCCTACAGCAAGGGCAATGCCATGACGTCGCCACTCGATATATTCCCTACCCTGAGCCAGATGATGCCAAACTGGAAGTTCACCTACTCGGGCTTGGGCAAACTGAGTTTCTTCAGAAGGTACTTCAAGAGCGTTAACATCACTCACGGATACAAGAGCATCTTCAGCATCGGAAGTTACAACACGTTCTCTACCTTCCAGCAGTACATGGGCGACAATATGGGCTTCGTTACCGATGTGGCAACGGGAAACCCTGTTCCGAGCAGCATGTTCGACGTGAGCACATGCTCTATCAACGAGTCGTTCTCGCCTCTCATCGGACTGAACGTAACGCTGCACAACAATCTTACGGCAAAGGTCGAGATGAAGAAGACGCGCATACTTAACCTTAGCATGGCTTCGACCCAGATTGTAGAGACAACGAGCGACGACCTTGTGTTCGGCGCAGGCTACAAGATTGTGGACTTCAAGTTCTTCGGAGGTCACAAGGTGATGAAGGACAAGAAGAGCAAGAAAAAAGATTCGGGCAACAGCGACGAGAGCACCGCACCGGCAAAGAGGAGCCGCAACCGCGTGAGCACCGACCTTAACATTCGTGCCGACTTCTCGCTGCGCACGCAGAACGCACTCTGCCGAAACATCAGCACGGCTCTGACAACAGCCAACAGCGGAAGCAAGGCGATAAAACTGAGCATAAGCGCAGACTACACGTTCAACCGTCTGCTAACGATGAGCGCGTATTACGACCGCCAGCGAAACGTGCCGCTAATAAGCACAACGGCATATCCAACCACAACGGTAGATTTCGGTCTGAGCATGAAGTTCTCGCTCACCCGATAAGGGCTTTTTGCGAGGAAAATGCAGAAAATGCAATATTTTCCTTATTTTTCTCGCAAAAAGTTTTGGAGATTTCAAAATTCCTTGTATCTTTGCACCCGCAAACAAGGAAATGCGTTCTTAGCTCAGTTGGTAGAGCAACTGACTCTTAATCAGTGGGTCCAGGGTTCGATCCCCTGAGAGCGTACAAAAAGAAGGTTGATTTTTAATCAGCCTTCTTTTTTTGTTTTTACCGCACCACCCTTTCTGCCGAATTTCCGCGCTCGACCTATGATATGCACACGCAAGTGTTTTTGTGTTTTGTTGAAATATTCAAAATTAATAATCTCTCCAATTACATACTCATCTTTCAGCGTAACTTTTATGTCCAAACTGTCAGTTGGCGATTGCGCAAAAGTAGATGTGCATATACCTAACATTATAATTATTATGAGCAAGTTTTTTCATCGTTTTGTTCCTCCATTAGTTTTATGTTTGATTACTCGTTTAATATACATGTCAATTTAAATGGGAATCTATACGGAAATTGGCAACTGGTAGTCGGAAAATCCGAGCGAACAAGATTTTCAATCATCCGCATAATTATTTACCATACATAACCAAATTCTACATATGACAAATGGCCATGAGTAAATTTATAAACACTACGATATAGGTTTATCGAGTCTTGAAACGTATATGTATTCCCTGCTGTATGTCGGGAAACGCTAAAATTTATTTTTCTGTATTTATCACAGAATTCTTTTTCAGAACAACCAATATAAGCGCCTAATGTGGTATGAAATGAGGAATCAGGAAGAGTAACCACCTGCCCTACATATTCTTGCGGAATACTATCGGTTAAATAAAAATAATCAAATTGCTTATCTAATCCACCATATTCACGAACCAGTAATACAAATTCGGTTGAGGACGCATTTGAGAATCCTATAAATTCTCCAATATTAAAATCATCAATTATTTTTGGCATGTTATTGATAGAAGCAAAGCTGGATGTATCACGCAAAACGAATTGATTTATTGAAGAATCTCCATATAATGAAAAATTATCATCATATGTACGCATATGACCACCACACGAAATTAAATAGCAGCTACTGACCAAGATTAGGATTCGCATTACCATTGTTGCAATAATTCGGGTTTCCATTTATAATAAAATTATTCGTTTAATATATACGTCAATTTAAATGGGAATCTATACGGGAATTGGCAACTGGCAGAATCAACCTTATTGCCATTTTCGTCTTTTAAAATTCGTTTCTTCAACTTTATTTGAGTTCCCTTAACATTATATTCTTCACTTTCTTCCAAAACGCCATCATAGCATAAGCTATTAAAAAAGCGAGAGATTCGTTTATAATATTGAAGTTTATTGTTTTTGTAATACTGCAAATGGAGATTTACATAATCGCCAGATTCTCCTTCATCCTTTGACAGCATTATTTTACCATTTGATATCGTAATAATGCTATCCGAACTAGGTATTTTTATTTCATCTAAATGCGACTTGTAATATGAAAGGCTATGCTGAGAACCAGAACAGCTCCAACAACTATATAACAAAATGATATATACAATTATAAATAATTTATTCATAATTTATTTCTTCTGTTCGATTTATAGTTTCATTTGTTATTTTCCTTATCTCCGTTTTTTTCTCTGAACCAGTTTTCAATACGTCCCAGTAAAGATGGCTTGTTCGGATGCTGTTCATACCAACCTGATTTTCTTCTGTACTCAAAAGATTGCTCTCTCGTCAGGCTCGCAGAAAAAATACAAAATGAAACGATAGAGAATACAAATAAAAAACTTATATTTTTTTCTTTCATACTTAATTTTGTATCTAATTTCTCTTCGCCCATTATTTTTACAATATAAAAATACACAAACGCAGTAGAAGAAACAATTATAATGTAAAAAATCAGATCAATTACTGATGTTTCTGTACAATAATACCCAAACGTATGATTTGATACAAAGAACACATCTATAAAAACAAAAGAAAACAAAGACCCCAAAAGAATCCCAACAATGAGAGAGGCTCTAGTGGCATACGCTGTGTTTCCTTTATCCATTGCATGAAGCACCTTATGTACTCCTATTATTAAAATGTCAAATAGTCTCATTTGTCTTTAATTCAATTATCGGTATTGATTAAAACTTGCAGCGAATATAATGTTTTTATTGTCTATACAAGCAAGAAAACGGCATTTTTAGCGAAAAGAGCATACGTTTTGTTCATTTTTTATGAACACCGTTCAGCCGAATTTGCAATTCGGCTGAGGAAATTTCGGGAATTTGTCGCTCGACCTATGGTCGCTTGCTACCAAAGGAACGCAAGAATTCAGTTTCAGAATCTTCATTTACAAGCATTGTCAATTATGAATTAAAAATCTCACCGCTGAACGAGTTTTTACCGCCTTGCGACAATGCGAGTTGCAAACTCGCGTATATTGCTGCTGCCGAATTCGGAAATTCGGCAGCAGCAAAGGGGGACAAAAACCTTTCCTCTTGCTACCCTCTTGCTACCCTCTTGCTACCCTCTTGCTACCCTCTTGCTACCCCCTTGCTACCCCCTTGCTACCCCCTTGCTATCGACTTGCCTCCTTCTACCTTCCCTCAACCTTGCATATACCTTGGACGTTCCTTGCCGCTATTTTGTATTTACCAAAAGAACAATTCGTATTCAAATTATCCCTTATTAATCCAGAATTATCAATTCTGAATTTTGAATTGCGAGAATTCTGATTGCATATACCTTGCGTCTATCTTCCCTCTACCTTTCTACGACATTCCTACGACGTTCCTACACGTTCCTACGACGTTCCTACGACGTTCCTACGACGTTCCTACGACGTTCCTACGACGTTCGAACAATTTCTGACGAAATTGTTCGTTA
>JAEEGK010008143.1_pt1 | contig 24804 bp, 16 predicted proteins | sample 8958771 | NCBI WGS metagenome assembly JAEEGK01 (sample SAMN16246547, study PRJNA631951) | gut metagenome | biome: gut microbiome; feature: rumen; material: SC-attached | host: Bos | place: Iran: Karaj | collected 2018-10
TTAAATATTTTTTTAAAAAATTAATCATATATTTAATATTAAATACATTATATTTATTTCTGTGTCTATTATTATGTCTTTATTTATAAAAAAAAAACATTAAAATTTGATTTGAATATTTTTATTTGAAGATTTAGAAGAATAAGTTTTATTATTATTATTCTTCAAAGAATAATTCAAAGTTAAATCTTCATAATCATTATTTCCATGAAATAATTTATTAAATTCTTCAATTAAATGTCTATACATATTTATAGTATCTTTTATTCTATTTAAAATTTCATTTCCAAATTGTTTTAATTGTTTAATTTTAAAATCATTTTCTTCTTTTAATTTTAATTCCATTTGTAACTTATTTTCTAAATCTTTTTTAATTTCATTTTTTCTTGCAATTTCAATTGTTTTTTTCCTTTCTTCATTTAAATAATGTTGACTTTTAATTCCATCTCTTTTTTTAATTTTTTGATATTGTTCTTCTAACTCTAAATTTTTGATTAATTCTTGATTTGTTCTTTGTTTTTCTTTTAATAATTTTAATTCTCTTTGATTTGAATTTATTCTTTCTTCTCTTTTAAAAGTTATTCCACATTCAATTTTAGCTTTTTGATGAACATTTTTTATTTTTAAATTGTTTAAATCTTCCTCTTTTTTCTTTTTAAATATTATTTTCTCATTTAATTTTCTTCTTTTTTTTTCAATGTTATTTATTCTCTCTTTTTTTTTCTTCTTTGTTAATTCTATTTTCTTTAACGTTTTTTCATGTTCATTTTTTAAACATTGTAGTCTTCCATTTAACAATAAATTATCTTTTTCAAATTGTTTTCTTTGAGCTTTCATTAATTTTAATTGAGTATGTAGTTGATATATATATTCATCATCAATTAGTTCATTTGTCATATTTATTTTCTTATTTGAATATTACTATTTTATTTTTTAATTATTAATTTTTTATATAATTAAAAAATTCAAAAAATTATCTTTCATATTTGGATAATACAATTAAAATTTAAAAAAATTATGCGAACAAGTTACAGATATTGAGAAGAAAATTATATAAATCATTGAATAAATTAATAACATAAAAGTTAGATGAAAATAGAGATAATAAATTAAATTCTACACAAAAAACCATAATCCAACAATAATTATATTACAATATATAATTTATGTATGATTAAAAAAAAAGATAAAATAAATAAATAATTAATACATTAACTTAAATTATCAATTTTTATATTTAAATTTCTTGTTTCATCCATTGATTACATTCTATTGCATTTCCATCATTAATAAGTAAAAAATTACCTTCTGAATTATTTATATTTGGATTAATTAAATTAATTCCATAACGAGGAATTTTGGCATTATTAAATCCTTGTATATCAAAAATAATTTGAAATCTATCATTTAAAATACTAATGATACCATTTTCTAAAGAAATACAAATAATATCATTTCCTTCAAAATTATTAGATAAAAAAATATTATTAATTGGAAGAGTGAAATTTTTTTCTATAATTTTAAGAAAGCCTTTTTCAATATTAAAGACTTTAACACTTTTATCAGTGGAACCTGAAATTAAATAATGAGTAAATTCATTTACTATTTTTAAAACAATAATTTGAACTGAAGAATTATGAATTTGAATACATTTATCTTCTTTAAAAAAATTTTTCCCAGTTTCATCATTTGATAATATACTTAAAAAACCATTATCCATTCCACATAAGAATTTATCATTAATTAATAATACTGTATTAATTGAACGAGGAATTGGAATCATTTTTAAAATAGAAAATAATTCGTTATTTTTTTGGTGATTTATTTTAAAAATTTCTATGAAAAAATTTCCAAAAGTAATGACTAAATTATCATATTTTAAATAAATTAAATCATTAGTTTTTGAAGAATGACAATCACATTCTATTTTTTTATTAACATCTAAAAAATAAACTGCAATTTTTCCTACTTTATTATAAGTTGAACATTCAGCAACAAAAATTATTCCATCAGAATAAAAAATATTTGTTATAATTATTTTATCATTAAATTCAGTTTGAATATTTATTGTTTTAATACATTGAAATTTATCTTCTTTTATTAAATATATTTTAAAACTTTTTTCATCAGCTGAAACAATTCTTTCATCTGAAATTTTTAATAATTTAATAATAATATTATTATGAGAAAAAATTTTAACTCTAGACAAAAAATTTTCACTATAACCATGTAATTTCTCACAATCATTATTATTACAATTACCCAATAAAAAATCTTTACATAATTTAGATTTTGATTCTTTAGTTAAATCAATTAAATTTAATGAATTTAAATCTTCTAATAAATCTCTTGGTTTATTATTCAATGCTTTTATTGATATATCTTCATAATTTGAAAAAGCTAATTTTTTCTTATTTGTTGATGAAGGATTATTATGTGAAAACCAACAATTATCTCCAAATTTACATTTACCTTGAAGAAAATATTGACATACTTCAGGTTTTTCTTGCATTTAACAAATTTTATTTAAAAAATAATACTCAAATACAAAAAATAAAAGCATTATTATTAATTATTAATTTATTTTATAATATTTATATTTTTATATATAAAATATAATTAAAAAGGCTATAATAATTTATAGAAGAAGAAAAACGAGATGAAAGAGAATTTCCTTTAACTTTAGGTTCAAATAATACTAAATAATATATGTATTGAATTTGATAATTAGGGATTTTTATCTTAAAACTATACTTTATTTATTAATATTAATTTAATAATAAATTATTTTAAAATTATTATTTTTAATTAAATTTTCAATTTGTAATTTTACTTATTAATTTTTTACTTCTTTCATTTAAATATTCCATATAAGTATAAATTATCAATAACATAAAAATTAATATTGCTAAAGGAGGAATATTAAAAAATAATATCACAGGCCAAACCCTAGAAACTTGCTTTTTATTTTCAGTTTCAATAATAGAAATAATTCCTAAAATAAAAACCAATAAAAATTTTAAAAATTCAATTAAAAAAATAATTTCAATCATAAAATAAGTAATTTTTAAATGTAAATTTGTTTTTTTGAATAAACTAATCACTATAAATACAAAAGAAATTAAATATAAAAGTACTTTAACTAAAAAATATAATATTTCATATAATCTTTTATACGATTCAAAAAATAAAATAATATTTAAAATTATACATAAAAATATTCCTATTGTAGTTAATATTATTGAAATTTGTAAATTTTGAAAATAAAAAATCTTACTAAATGATTTTGGTGCATTAAAAACAAAAATAAATTTTGGTAATTTAAATTTATCATCTTTATTATTCTCACTCATTATTTATTAAATTTTTAAATCAAGGAAAACTAAAAAAAATAATTTTTAATTATTTAAAATGAATTTAAAAAATAATATCTTTTCTCGAATATATATAAATATTAAATAATTAAAATTAATAATATTAAGTTGAATAATTGAATAAATGATGATATCCAACACAAAAAAAATATAAAAATAAAACCTTTCCAAAAAAATCATCCAAAAAAAATATTTTTCCATTGAATTATTTAAAAACTATTCTAAGAAAACTAAAAAAGAAATTTAAAAAAGTATAAAAAAAAAAATCCAAAGAAAAAAAATGAATTAAAATTTTTAAAAATTTATTCCACACATCAAAAAACTATATATCTAAAAAATAAATAAAAACAAAATTATATAAAAAAATGAAAACCTTTCTCCTAATATTTCTTTTCCTTTCCTCAATAAATTCTCAAGGTAGTGAAAACAATTTAGTTCTTGATTTTTTCATGACAGCAGATCAATTAGTAACAGTTCAAAAAAGTGGTACTTCAAAAACATCAGAACCAATATTAAATTATTTCCAAATAGATATTTCATCTCCAAAAACATGGATCTTGAAAAAAAAATTAAATGACACTATAAGTTCAACATATCAAGATTTACTTGTTGATGATACTTTAGAGAAAGAAGACTTAAAAGTATCAGGAGATAATGCAAAAGATTATTTCTTTGCAGGTGAAAAAAATTTAACAAATAAATTGATTTTTATTGCTGCGAGAGATATAGAAGGAACAGGACCTCATGCTTTAGGATCTTTTGGTTTTTCATGTCGCTTTACCAATAAGACATATTCACTTCCTCATTTAATGAATGAAGATATGGCAAGACAAGATGTGTCTTTCATTTTAGAAATTACTAGAGATCCTACTGCTGATATCACTTCTGGTCATATTGTTGTTGGTGATATAATTAGTGGTTCTTTGTTTAATCCTGAACATAATGTCTATTTAGATAATTCTGGTACTTTCCCTTATAGATGGACTACTGAAGTTAAACAAATTTTCTTTGGAAATGTTCTCAGAGAAAAAAATGAAAACGGAGATTATGTTATTGATGCTAGTAAATATCCTTATTTTTCAAAAAAATATTATGCCACTTTTGAAACTGTTTATAATATGATTTTAATTCCTTATGATATTTATATTGATTTCTTCCATGCTTTAGATAAGGAATATTTCTTAATTAATGGAAATCATAAATGTGTTTCTTTCACTGAAGAAAATGGTATAATTAGATATAAATGTCCTATTGAAGATGTTAAAAAATTAGGTCAAATACATTTTGTTTTAAATGATGATTTAGATATTTATCTTGATGAATTTGATTTATTTACTTGTTCTGATAAATCTGATTGTTTATCTGTAATTGCAGCAAATCCTCTTATTAAGGACCATTGGGTTTTTGGAATCCCAATTTTAAGAAAATTCACTACCGTTTTTTATCCTGTTTTAGCAGAGGGTGAACCAAAAATGAAATTTATTGGAAATAGAAATAAAGCTAAAGTTACTATTATCGGAAAAGCAAAAGATCCTGATCCATATTTAAGCATTAGTTTCGCTAAAGGAATTGAAGATATTCAAATACCAGTTTTAATGGGAAGTAATATGGAACAAGCATATTTTGCTCTTGATATTAATGGTAATATATCTTTTGTTTCTAATCAAGTATATAATAATTATAATGAAAGTACAGATTTTGAATTTGTATCAAATTCATCTTCACACTTTATCTTTGGAGAATTTAATCTTACTGGAAATTTAATAAAAGATCGTTTCACAGTAGCAAACATTTCAACTAAAAATGCAGGAATTTTATTAGCAAGTAAAATGGAAGGAAGTCATAGATATGAAACATTCAGAGCAGCAATTTCAGCATCTAAAAAAGAACATTCATTCATAACAGCATTATTAGATGAATATAAAACTGATATAGGAAAAAGAGGTTTTATGCTTGAATATGATAATACTCCTGATGATGAGCATATGGGATATTTTAGAATAGGAGATTTTAGTAAATTCCTTTCTGATAATGAAAGATATACAAGTGAACTTACTTTAACAGCAGATGAAGATGAATGGGAAGTTAAGATTGATAGTATTTTCTTCAAAGATTATAGAGAATCAAAAGATGCTTCTAGTGTTTATTCTATTAATAAAAAAAATCCTCATTTTAAAGCTGCCGATAATGGAATTGGAGCTGTTTTTGAAACTGTTTACGCAGATATTATTGTGCCTTATAATATTAAAGATGAAATTAAAAATTATCTTTTGAAACAATATTTCACTATTGATGATCATCAAATTTGTGAAGCTGATTTCAAAAACGATAATTGGGATATTACTTGCTCATTTGATGAATATAAAGCACTTGGTCAAATTCATATTCTTTTACAAGGAAATCAACAAATGGGAAATAATTTTGTAGATGTATTTTTTGATAATAATGATTTATTCGATTGTGGAACTATCTCTTGTAGAATGAAATTAAATATAGATCCATATGTAAAAGACCGTTTTGTATTTGGAAATGCATTTTTAAAACAATTTAAAACGGTTTTCAATTTAGATGAAAAAAAAGTATATTTAGTAGGAGATTATAATAAAGTATTAGTTAGATTAGAAGGAGAATGGATAGAACCAATAGCTCCACCAAGTCCAAAATATTCAGAAAGTGAATTTGAAATAGATAAAAATGGTTTATTGTTATTGTCAAAAAAAATAAAATTAGGAACTCCTTATCAAAATATATCAGCAATAATAGATATAAGTGGTAATATAACTTGGGTAAATGATATTTTATTTAAACAACATCAATCATCAACAATTCAATATAAGGGAACAGCCCAATTTGACCATGAATATTTCTCAACTTCAGGAAATTTATCTAGTGATCAAGCTGGATTTTCTAATTTAGATATTCCTGATTTAGAATTCCAAATTGCTGATCTTATTATAGGAGAACCTAAATATGATGCGGCTATTGCTTTTGGAAGAAAACCATATACTAATCCTGATTATCCTACAGCTGATTATTCTTTTATTAATAAAGTATATTCTGCATTAGGAATAAATGTTATCAAAACACAATTTATGCTTCAATTCAATCATGGAATAGAAAAAGAAAATACTGGAAAACTATTCATTGGAGAATTCGATTTTGATAAAACTGAATATGATCGATTAGAAATAGATTCTGAAGATATTACAAAATGGAAATCTAATTTACAGAAAATATATGCCAAAAACATTCTTACTAATAAAGGGCAAAGTGGAAGATATGTAGTTTATGATTCTGTCCCACATTTAGATTTAGATGTAATAACAGTATATTTTGAATCAAGAATCAACTCAATTATCATTCCTGATAATTATGCAGTTGCTATTTTTAATTTCTTATCAAGTAATTATTTTGTTGTTGATGGAAAGAAGGTTTGCCAACCAAAAAAAGAAGGTGATAATCCAATTGGATATTATTGTACTAAAGATGAAATGAAAGGACTTGACCAAATTCATTTTGTATTCACAAATAATTTTGATATTTATTTAGAAAAAGAAGATTTATTTAAATGTAATGATAATCGATGTGACTTTTTAATTGAATCACAACCACAATACAAAGATGCCTTTTATTTTGGAATTCCAATTTTAAAACAATTTACAACAGTTTTTGAAAAAGATGGTCAATATTCAAATATATATTTCAAAGGAAAATACAATAAAGCAAATTTAGAATTTGTATCACTTCCTCCAGTTGATCCTGAAATTTCTGAAAAATTAGAAGTTACTAATTTAGAAATAGTAAATGGTTTAGTTATGGGAAAAGCTGATGTTGGTAATATTAGATTATCATTACCATTTGACATAAACGCTGAAAAATCTTGGATAAGAAAAGATAAATTTAATTGTAGTATATCAACAAGTACTCAATGTACAAAAAAAAAAGATTCAGAAGAATTTAAACAAGATAATTTTACAGTAAAAGGAGAATTAGTCCAAGATACATTAAAAGTTCAAGACGTAGCTGCTGATATAGAATTAATTGTAGCTTCAGAATATCCAAATCATTTAAATGGTGCTTTTTCTTTATCAAAAGGAGGAAATATAATATCTAATTTATTAGAAAAATTAAAAGTTTCTCAAGGAGAAGGAACAGTAAAAGAAGATTCCTATTTCTTAAGATTTGGAGGTGAAGGACCAAATGCTGAAAATGTAGGAACATTATATTATGGTGATATTGATCGTTTTATTACTGAAAATGAATTTACAACAACTGAAATTGAAAGTTTAAAAGGAAATAAATGGGGAACTCAAGTAAATCATATTTTATTTAAAAATTATCTTGTTAATAATACTAATGGTGTTTATCAAATACCAAAATCTTCTTATCGTATTTATGATATATCTATCAATGCTATTTTTGATAGTATTTATGATTGCATTTTTATTCCTTATAAATATAAAGAAGATTTCTTTGATAATATTACTTCAAAATATTTTTCAATTGAAGGAAAGGTTAGTCCTTGTAAAACCGAAACGAAGGACGGTATAGATATTTTTACTTGTCCTAAAGATAAAATATCAAACTTTGGTCAAATTCACTTTATAACAAATAATTCAATAGATATATATTTAGATTATTCTGATTTATTTAATTGTGTTGGTGATAATTGTGAATTTTTGATTAAAGCAAATCCAAAATTTGAAGATAATTTAATATTAGGATTACCAATGTTAAAAAAATTTGATTTTGTATTAAACTACAAAGATAATACAATATTATTATTAAGTAGATCAAATAAAGCGAAAGTATCATTCTATGATGATGGTAAAGATAGACCATCTCCTCCTTCTCCTACTCCTGCAAAAAATGAGGGATGGAGTGCTCTTCAAATTATTTTACTTATTTTTGTTATTATTTTAGGTATTTTTATCCTTGGAATTGCTGTTATTTATATTTTAAAACAAAAAAATGTTTCTAGAAGCTCTATCACTGTCGATCAAGGTCCTATGCAAAAATTAAGTATGCCTGAACAAAAATAATAATTCTCATTTTGAATAGTTTATTTATATTTCTCTTATTAGAAAATAAGTTTATATTTTATTAAAAGAAATTTTTTTTAATTTTTTCTTTTTTTTTGTATTTGGATTTTATTTAATTTTTGGTTTTTAAATATTTTTAAGAAAAAATGGATGATTTAGGGTTAAAAAAAATTGAAAATAATAACTATGAAGTTGAAGAAAATTTAGAAAATAATAATGATAATCCTGTTATGGTTTTAACTATTGATATAGGAAATGGAAAAATAGAACAATTTAAATTATATAATTTTGAAAATCCAAAAAAAGATATTTATGATTTTTGCATGAAAAATAATCTTGATTACAATACAATGGAAGAAATAACAAACCAATTAAATGAATTAATTGCAAAAAAAGTAAATGAAGAAGAAATAACTAATAAAAAAGAAAGAAATAAATTTCTATTTCCAAATAATAATTCAAAAGAAGGAAATTCATATATAAATAAATTAAAAAAGAGAAATAATAATTTTTCTAGAGATAAATTTTCTAATAAAAAAAATCTAATTAGACAATCAAGAGATAATACAATTTCAAACAAAAAAGAAAGAAGTAATGATTCAAAAAATTTATTTCCTTATCAACTCGATTCAAAACAAAACTTAAATTATAATATAACTATTTTTCATAAAATACCAAATACCAAATCATTAAAAACAAAAAAAAGTTTAATAAAAAATAAAAAAATAAATCCAAAAACTTTAGAAAATAATATATTTAAAGATAACAAATTACCAATAAATAATAACAATTCAAATTTAAATTTATCAGAAGCAGAAATTTTATTAAATTCAGAAATAATAAGAATAAATAAACAACAATATGGATTATCAAATTTGAATAATTTAGAAGATAATAATAGAACAACATTATCAAATAATAAAATAATTTCAAAAAAAAATAATCATAATAGTTTAGAAGCAAGCATTAAAGCTGGAAATAATTTATATAATAGAGGATTAAAATATCAAGAAAGTGGAGAAAAAAAATTAGATAAATTAAGATCTAGTATAAGTGAAGTGGAAGGAAAAACAAATACTTTTAGACCTAAGTTAAATAATAATCATATAAATGAAAAAAATAGAATTCCTTGTAATGATAGTGAAAGAATTATTAAATATAAACAATATAATGAAGAAAAAATTAATCAATTAAAAAAAAAAAATGAAGAAAATTATTCTTTCAGACCTTCAATTAATAAAGAAAAAAAAAATAATATAAAAAAAATAAGAAACAACAATACTGAAAATAATAATAAAATAAACAATAAAACAAATAATCAAATATATTTAAAATTATATGAAGACAGTTTTTTATATAAAGAAAATTTAAATGAATTAGGAAATAAAGTGAATAAAATGTATTCTTATAGACCAAATTTAAACAATAATAGTAAAATAAAAGAACCGTTTAAAGAAAGATTATTAATATATCAAGAAAAATCAAAGGAAAAAATGAAAAAAATAAAAGAAGAAATTGATAAAAAAAATTATATAAAACCAAAACAAATAAATAAACCATTAAAAAAAGAAAAAAAAACAAATCAAAATACTAAAAATGAAAATAATGAAAAAAATGAAAATAATCCATATACTTTAATGTATTTATATAATGATAAATATAAACAAAATAAAAAACAACTTGAATTACAAACTTATTCAAATTATTTTTCAAAACCAATTATCAATAAATCTACTGATAAATTATTAGAAAATAAAAAAGAAAGAGCATTTAAAAAAATATTTTCTTTATTAGATAGTGATGAAGATAATTTAATTAAAAATTCAGCTGTAAATATAAATAAAATACCTAATAATATAAAAGAAATTTTGGAACCTATTTTTAGAGAATTAAAAGAAGAAAATGAAACTTTAGATGAAAATGAATTTATAACAGTTTGTGATCAAATATATAAATTATTACCTTATGATAAAAAAAATATTTTATTGAATTTTCCTTTTAGTAAAAAAAATAATCATAAACAAAAAAATATTTATTCTTATAAACCTAAAATGACTTCTTATAATGGAGATAAATCAAAAGGTTTAACTTTAGTAGATTTATCTAATGTTTCAAGAACCAATAATTATTATAATAATAATTTTAGAAAACAAAGTAATTCAAATACTAGTAATTATTTAACAAACAAGTAAATCAAAACAATCATTAAATTTTTACTTATTTATTTAGTAATCATTATATATAAATTCAAATGAATATAGAAATAATTTAAATAAATATTATATTATCAAATTTCATTATTTAAGTCAAAGTCACAAAAATTTTAAACTAATTCAATAGATATAACATATTAAAAAATATTATTATTATAATCAAACAATAAGTTTAAAAATTAATAATAAAGAAATAAATATTAATTCCTTTTCAAATAAAAAACAACTAAAGAGTTCCCAAATTACCTTTTTGAAAAAAATAAAAATCAAAAAATTATAAAAACAATTAAATAAAAAAAATAAAATTATTTCATAAAAAATACAATAACAAGAACAATATCAGCAATAAAAAGTAATCCAGCTAAAATAACCATTAAGAATTTTTGGCATTTAGCAGATCTAATCATTTGTTTTTCAATAATTTCAGCTTGAGTGATTTTAACTTGATTACTATCAACTTTATTTCCAATATTATCAATTTTATTCTCTTGATCTCTAACTCCAACAGCAGCTTCATTGATATTTCTATTTGCTTCTAAAATATCTTTTCCAATATAATCAATAATTCTTCCTTGATCTTCAATTTGACCTATTTGATTTTCTAATTCTACTTTCTCAGTTTTTTGTTTCTCTATTCCTGTTAATTTCCCTTGTTTTAATTTTTCTAAATTTTCTTCTTGAGTCACTTCTCTTTCTAAAGAATCTAATTTCTTTTTTAATGTATCATATTCTCCTTTTTGAACTTTTATTTCTCCTCGATCACCTTTCCCTTCAAACATTAAATTATTATCTATTTTATTTAAATCTGATTTTATTTTTGTCAATTCTTTTCGAAGAGATTCTATTTCTTTTTTTGCTCTGAATGGATCCTTTTTATTCACTCTCCCTATTCGAGAACCTAAATTCTGATTGGATTCTTTCACTCTTTCTAAAAGAACTTCTGTATCCTCCATTTAAAATTTTTATAATGATTATTTTTTTTTTAATTGATTTTTATATACTTTTTATTTTTTGCTTTTTTTTAAATATTTTTTTGAACAAATATACATATTGATTTATTAATTTAATTAATATAATATAATATAATTTATCCTAAAATTAAAAAATAAATAATAAAAAAATAATTAATTTCCAGAAAAAAAAAATAAATCTTCCCAAATCAACCACGTGTCCTTTGAAAAAACTGGAATAAAAGGTGTAAAAGAATGAAAAAAAAGCATATAAAAATGAAAAAATTTATAAGTGTATTATTTATATGGTTATTATGTAGTCAAAACATAATAATATTAGGAGAAGAAGTTAAAAAAGAGAATGCAATTGAAGGACCAGTGATAGGAATAGATTTAGGGACAACATATTCATGTGTAGGAATATTTAGAAATGGAAGTGTAGAAATTATACCGAATGAATTAGGAAATAGAATTACTCCTTCAGTTGTTGCATTCACAGATGAAGAACGTTTGGTCGGAGAAGCAGCAAAAAATCAAGCAGCTTTAAATCCAAAAAGAACTATTTATTCAGTTAAGAGATTAATTGGTAGAAGATATAATGATAAAGAAGTACAAATGGATAAAAAATTACTTCCATATGATATAATAGATAAAGATGGTAAACCATATATTCAAGTAGAAACAAAAGCCGGTAAAAAATTATATTCTCCAGAAGAAATATCATCAATGGTATTAACAAAAATGAAACAAACAGCTGAAAATTTTTTAGGAAGAGAAGTAAAAAATGCAGTAATAACAGTTCCAGCATATTTCAATGATTCTCAAAGACAAAGTACAAAAGATGCAGGAACAATTGCAGGTTTAAATGTACTTAGAATTATTAATGAACCTACTGCAGCTGCTATTGCTTATGGTTTAGATAAAAAAGATAAAGAAAGAAATATTTTAGTTTTTGATCTTGGAGGAGGAACTTTCGATGTTTCTTTATTAACTATTGATTCTGGTGTTTTTGAAGTCGTTTCTACTAATGGAGATACTCATTTAGGAGGAGAAGATTTTGATCATAGAATTTTAGATTATTTCCTTAAAAAAATTAAGAAAGTTCATGGTAAAGATATTTCTAAAAATAAAAGTGCAATTCAGAAATTAAAAACTGAAATAGAAAAAGCAAAAAGACATTTATCATCATCACTTCAAGCAACAATAGAAATAGATGAATTAGAAGAAGGATTTGATTTTAAAGACACATTAAGTAGAGCAAAATTTGAAGAATTGAATATGGATTTATTTAAAAAGACAATGGCACCAGTAGAGAAAGTAATGGAAGATTCAGGATTTAAAAAATCAGAAATAGCAGAAGTCGTATTAGTAGGAGGATCAACACGTATTCCAAAAGTACAACAATTAATAAAAGATTACTTTAATGGAAAAGAACCAAATAAAGGAATAAATCCCGATGAAGCTGTTGCATATGGAGCAGCAGTTCAAGGAGGAATTTTAGGAGGAGAATATTCTGATCAAACAAAAGATTTAATTTTAATCGATGTTACTCCTTTAACTTTAGGTATTGAAACAGTAGGTGGAGTCATGACAAAAATTATACCAAAAGAAACAGTTATTCCATGTAAAAAATCACAAACTTTTACAACTTATCAAGATAATCAAACAACTGTTACAATTCATATTTTTGAAGGAGAAAGACCATTAACAAAAGATAATCATAGTTTAGCTAAATTTGATTTAAGTGGAATTCCTCCTGCACGTAGAGGAGAACCACAAATTGAAGTTACTTTCGATGTAGATGAAAATTCTATTCTTACTGTCTCTGCTGTTGAAAAAGCAACTGGAAAATCAGAAAAAATTGTAGTTACTAATGATTCAGGAAGATTAAGTAAAGAAGAAATTGAAAGAATGTTAAAAGAAGCTAAAGAATTTGAAGAACAAGATAAAATCACTAAAGAAAAAATCGATGCTAAAAATTCACTTGAAAATTATATTTATTCTATGAAAAATACTGTTGAAGATAAAGAAAAAGGAATTGGAAATAAAATTAGTGAAAGTGAAAAAGAATCTATTACAAATGCACTTAAAGAAGCACAAGATTGGTTAACTGCAAATCCAGAAGCTGAGAAAGAAGATTATGAATCACATTTGAAAGATTTACAACAAGTTTGTGATCCTATTATTGGAAAATTATATAAACAAGCTGGAGGTCCTGGTGGTCCAGGAGCTGGTCCAGGACCAGATTCTTATGATGAACCAGATGATACTGGACTTTAAAAAACTTTTCTTTTTTATAAATACTTTATATATTTTAATGAAAATATTATAATATTTTATCAAAAAAAAAAAAAAATATATGTCTTTAATTGAAAGAAAAACAAAAAAAATATTAAAAATTCATTATAAAGTAAAATAATATATATTTCATGAAATATTTTTTGTCTTTATTAATGTTGTTTTTCCTAAAAAAAAATCACTTAAATTTTTTAATTTAAATTCAAGAAAAGAATTTAATGTTAAATATTTATATAAATTAAAAAAACTTGAAAATAATAATTTATTACTTTTTTTAAATTTAAACAAAATAAATATTTAATTTATTTGAATGCTCATTTTTCTTTTTCTTGAAGTTAACCAATAATGAATATGATTAACAGTAATAATCATATTTTTAAAAACTTTTGGACTTCTAATAAACTCATAAAAAATTAAAGTTCCTCTTAAATGGAAAAAAATAATAGTGAAAACAGAAAAACAATTTTTCATTCTAATAATATGTTTATTAGTATTTGGAAATAATTCAAAACAAAAATATATAGAACTAAAAAGCCATCCTAAACATCCTATAATCGGATAATTATATAAATTTCGACAAACTGATAAAATTTTTTGTGCATTTTTGATATCATTTTTTGCTTGTATTTTAATATAATTTACTGTGTAATTTATTAAAAATAAATTTACAAACGATATAATTAAATTTACTATTAAATGAAAATTTTTGATTGATGTTTTTTTTTCTTCTTCAAAATATATTATTCTTATATTTTTTAATTTAACACCAAGTAAAATAATTAATCCACAATAAATAATTGAAATAAAAATAGTAATTATTATAAAAACACATTTTTTTTTTAATATTTTTTGATTATTAGTTTTTAAATAATTAGAAATCAAATAACTATAAGATAAAAGACTTATCATTGTAAAACTATCTGAAAAAGCAATACAAGATATAAAAAAAGAATTTTTCAATTCTTTGAAAATAAATTTTAAACAAAAAGGTAAATTTCCTATTATCTCAGAAATTGCAATAAATAAAATATATTGATACGTTAATGAACGTAAATTTGAAAATGCTATAAATATTATTATTATTAATAAACTTGATATAAGAGAAATAAAAGATAATAAATATTGACTTTCTATAAATTTTATTTTAAAATCACTTTCCATATTGTTTTATTTTATTCAAAAATAAAATATTTATTTCTTAATTTTTTATATATTTTAAAAAGAAAACAAAAAAATATTTTAAAAAAATCAAAAGTCTTTTTTCACTTCATTATATTTAAAGAATTTTGATTTTAAATATAAAAAATCATTTTATATATAAAAACAAAATGAATTTATATCATTGAATTATTAAATTATAAGGACTTTATATTGATGATAATTTTATATATTAAGTTTAAATTTTTAATAAAAAAAATATATTAATATTTAACATTATATATATACATTTATTTTTTTTCTTGACCAAGATAATTTAATAATTCATTACAAAGTATATAAAAATTTTGAAAGTTAAATTCCATATTTCTTGCTTTTAAAATATGTAAAACTGGTAATACTAATTTATTTTTTAATTCTAAATCAATTCCATATTTTTCCATTTTTAAACATTCATCATAATTTTCACATTTTTCTAATTTTTCATAAATATCTTTAAAATGTTTTAATCGATAATTATTTAAATATTTCTGACAATTTTTCATTGATAAATTATGAATTTTTTCTTTATTTAAATTATTACTTTCTTTTATTTTATTTAATTCTTCTTCTGCTTTTTTTAATTTCAACCCAAAAAAATTTGAATTAGAATGTTTAAAATTATAATAATTATTTTTATAATTTCCTTTAGATAAATTAAAAAAAGAATTTGAATGTGATTTAATTATTTTAATTTGTTTTTTTTCATATAATCTATTTGAAAAATCCTTTTCTCTATTTGGATTATTTTCACATATAAATTTACTTATATCATTTATTTTTGGAATAAAAGGACATTCTTTTTTATATATTTTATTATTTTTTTCTTCTTTTATTTTTTTTCGATTATTTTCATTTTCTAATAAATTTCTTATTGAATTTTCTATCTTTTTATTTATATTTTTCCCTTTATTATTTATTTTATTATTATTATTATTATTTGATATTTTTTCTTCTTCTATTTTTAAATTTTTAATACTATTATTATTACTTTTAAATTGTTTACATTCATCCATTTCTTTTGCAAATTTTAATATTCTTTGAATTTGTATATTTTCTTTATTTTTTTTATCTTTTTCATAATAATTTAATTTATTATTTCTCTTATTTTGATTTTCTATTTTTGGAGCAAAAGAATATTTCTTATATTCTTTCTCCAAATTTTCTTTGTGAATTATTTCATTTTTTAAAGCTTGATCTTGTCTTTCTTTTATATCTAAATCATATAATCTTTTTGTAACATCTTTTTCATTATTATAATTTAATTTTCTATTTTCTTTTTCTTTTTGAATTTCTAATATTATTTTTTCTTTTAACTCTTCTTTTTTATTAGAATCAAAATTATATTTTTCAATTAATTTATCACAAATAGAATCAATTTCATCAATATTTTTAAAATTTATTATTTCTTTATTATTATCATCCATAATAAAAGATAAAGTATACCAATCATTTTTTTTCGTTAACATTATAATTACTAAAATAAAACATTAATAAACAAATAACATTAAAATATATATAAATAAATTAAAAAATTAAAACAATTAAAAAGAAAATAAGGTTTAATAAGAAAAAATAAATGTAAAAGTGTTAATAATAAATACTTAATTTTTTTATAATTTATGATTAGTTTAAAGAATTAATTATTAAATATATTATATATATAAACTAGCTTTACCAAAAAACAAATGTTTTTTAACAATTTAAATTCAAATAAAACTCACACTTCTAAAATATTTATTAAAACAATATATTTTAGAAAGAAAAATAATAAAATCAAAACGATTTATTCAAATTTAATAATAATAAAAGTAAGATTATCAGTTTCTTGAGGATTCATATTCAATAATTTTTTATAAAGAATTTTAAATATATTTTTACTAACATCTTCTGTAGAAAATCCTTTTTGAAAAAGTGTATAAATTTTATAACATAATTTATCTGGATTAACATAATTCCAAAAGCCATCAGATCCCATAATAATAAAATCAATATTGTTATTAATTTCAAATTTATTAATTTCAGGTAAAGAAATAACAGCTTGTTCATAATAATTTAATTTACTATTATTTTTAAAAGAAAAATCCCCAATTGCTCTTGTTAAATTTAATCTTCCATTAATTCTTCCGTTAATAATCTTATTTCCACTTTTTAAAATTCTATTTTTTTCTTCTTCTAAATTTACATTATGTTGATTATTTAATTTAATTGCTTTTTTATTATAATACATATAACTTAAACAATCACCTACATTTGCGATATATATATAATTATTTTTTATTAATATTATATTTGCAGTTGTTCCCATATTATAAGAAATATAATCACTTAAATTTTTTTTCTCTTTTTTATTTTTTATATTTTCATTAAAAAAATTTCCTTCTTTCAAATTATTATTATCATTATTTTCACTATCAATTGTAGAATTACTTTGATTAGAATGTGAAGAATCATTCTTATTTAAATTACATTCACAAATAAAATTATCAATTTTAGGGTTTTTTAATAAAACATCAAATTTTAAAAAAGTTTCTTTTAAACTTTCTTCAATTTTTCCTTTTTGAAAAGAAATGTTATTTAAAATTGCATTTCCAATATTTTGAGCAACAAAATTTGAAATTAAACTTCCACCATGACCATCAAATACTCCAAATAAAGAAGAATTTTTCTCAAAATTTATTTTTATTATTGAGGAATCTTCCATATATTGACGATAACATTGAGCTTGAATTTTTGTACTTGATAATCTTTCATTTTTTTCTGATTTTATTTTTATTTTATTTATTTCACAATTCTTCATATTTAATTCACTTTTTGATTCTGCAAATCCCATTTTTAACAATTTTTTTTTTATTTTTTAAGACATGGAAAATAAATTTTTTACTTTTTTTTATTATAAAAATTATCTCTTATTATATTTTTGGTTTTTATATATATATTTATTTTATTATCTTTGATTATTTTTAAAAATTCAATTTATTAAATTAAATGTTTTCATTTCTTTTCTAATCTTGAATGAAAAAAAATAGAGGTATACATATAAAAGATAGATAATAAACAAAGAATTTTTTATTATTTTATTTATGAATTAATATTTAAGATATTATGAGTAATAAAAATGAAATTGAATGGGATGATAATAATGATGATTACGAAGAAATTGAAGAAGAAGAAGAAGAAATAACAAAAACAAAAGATATAATTGAACCTAAATTTGAAAATATTAATAATAATGAAATAAATGAAAATATAAAAAAAACAACAAAAGAAAAAAAATTAGAAAATGAAAAAGAGGATAAACTTAATCAAAATGATAATTTCAATAAAAGAAATATAAAAGAAGTAATAAGAAAAGAAGTTCCTGATCCAAAAGATTTAACAAATATTTTTGCTGGAAGAAGAAGAGGAAGATTAAATAATATTAATAATAGAAATATAGGAAATAAAAATTATATTAGAAAAAGAAATATTAATAATCTTCATTTTAGAAATCAAAATTATTATAATAATAGAAGAAGAAATATAAGAAAAAATATTTATTCAAAAAGAAGAAATTTAAGAAATAATAATTTTCAAAGAAGAAGAATTGGTCAATTTAATCAAAATAAAAGAAATTATCATAATAATTATTATTATAATTATAATAATTATTATAATAATTATAAAAGAAGAAATTTTAATAGACCTATCATTAGTTTTATAAATGTTAGAAGAAGACCTATTTTATTTACATCAAGAAATGGTGAAAAAAAAATATTTTTCACTGGAAATAATAGAGTTAGAATAAGATATTATTAAATTAACAAAAATTTTGCTCTAATATATTTTATTTATTTTTTACCCAAAAAAAAAGATAACAAATATTACTAAAATAAATTAATATTTTTTTATTAAAAATGTCAAAAATAACTTTTAAAGAGAAATTAAAAGAAAATAATTATAAAATAATAATGAATGATATTAAAAATGAAATAAAAGATATTATAATAAATAAATTTTTATCATTAATAATGATTCAAGATAAAGAAATTTCATTTTTAAAAAATCAATGTGAAGACTTTTTAAAATTAACAACAAAAATATTAAAAAAAAATATAATAACAGAATCAACAATTTTAAAAACATATAATAAAATAAATAAAAAAGATTGTTTATCAAAAAAATCAACTTTGAATTCTTCGAATGAAAATTTAAATAATAATTCAAAATTATTTAATTATCAAATAACTTCAGATTATTCTTATAAAGAAATAAAAAATAAAAATAGAAAGAAATCAGAAAATAAAGAATTAAATTTAAATAAAACAAAATATAATCAAAAAGTAAAAAAAAATAATTATTTTTCTCCTTTACAAAGAAGTGAATCATTAAATTTATTATATTCAAATTTAAATGAAAATATTATTGTTCCTTATTCTGGAAGTGGAAAAAAAAATTATACAAAAAAAATAATTTTTGATAATAATAATAATAATAATAATAATAATAATAATAATAATAATATTGTAACAAAATCTTTTTCAAATAGTAAAATATTAAATAATAATATATTAAATAAAACAACAATATTAAAAAATCCTTTTGAAAAAAAAAAGAGTATTCAAAATTCTAGAAATTATATTTTTACAGAAAATTCGAAAAATGATTTATGTAAATCAAGTATTTTCGAAAATAAACATTGTAAAATTATTCAAAAAAAAATTGAATATAATAAAAAAGCTTTTTCAAATAATACTTTTATTTCTCATATTAATAATATAAATAATATTAATAAAGAAAAATTAAAAGTAAATACTTCAAGATCAATTTTAAATAATTCTAATTTTCAAAATCAATTAAATGTAAATAATAATAATTTTTATCAAGATAAATTAAATACTATTAATGAAAGAAAAGAAGAAAATAAAAATTCAAAATTAAATTCTTATTTATTTAAAATTGGGAATTTTTAATTTAATATAAATAAAAACAAAATTTATTTTATTTATTAAATATTTTTTTAAATTAAACATTGTAAAATATTATTTTTAACTTTCCTTCAATTTTAAAATTACTTTTAAGGCAATAAAATAAAAATAATTTCCACAATAAATAAATAAATATGTCTTACAAATTTAAATTATAATAATTTTATTTTTTATTATTTATTTATATCTCATAGAGTACTTTTTAAATATTTAACAATTTTCAAATTTAGGAAAAGTAGTATTTATCATTGGTAAATTTTTATTTTTTTTAATTAATCCTTTATATTGAGTAAAATAAGAATTTTGATTCATTCTTTTAGTATAATATTTAAAATTACTTAAAATAGAATTTTTTTGATAAGATAAAGGTAATTTTTCTGAATTATCAATAGTAGAAATAGTTTGTCCTTTATTATTAGAAGTTAAAGAAGTATTTGTTAATGTATTTGAATAATTATGAAAATTTGAATATAAATTTTTACTAAAATATGTTTTATTAAAAATAGGATAATTTAATTTTATATTTCTTGTTTTTTTTTCTATTGAATAATCAAAATTATCTTTTTCATCTTTAGAAAAATTCATCAAATTATTTTTTTTTTTTTTATTTTCTTTAGTTTTAATCAACATTGAATATAAATCTGAATTTTCTTTTTCATTATTTTCTTTTTCAATTTTACTTAATTTAATTTCTGAAAGACTATTAATTGTTTTTTTATTTCTACTATATTTTCTTTTATTCTTTTCAATAGTATTTAAATTTTTATTATCATAAATTTTTTTATCATCATTATTATTAATAGTATTTAATTGTTTTCTTTCAGAATAATATTTTTCAATAGGAAAAAAAGATTTATCAAAATAAGTTTTTCTAAAATAAGAAGATTCTTTACTTTTTTTTTTTCTATAATAAATATCAACAACACTTCCTAAATTTTTTTCATTATTAAGTAAAATATTTTCAATATTAATTAATTGATTTAAATAAATTTCTTTTTTTTGATTTAATAAATTATTAAAAACAGGAATAACACCATCAACATCATTACAAATTTGTAGAAAATCTTTTAAAGAAATAGAGAAAAATTCTCCTTTTTGAGAAATTAATTTAACAGAAAAAATAAATTTATTATTTTTAATATAATTATAAAACCCAAAAAAATCTCCTTTACCTAATCTTGCTAATTTAACTTCTTTTTTTCCATATAAAATTTTATCTTTTCTATTATTTAATCTAACATTAAATTTATCTTCATATTCTTCATCAATTAATTCCTTATTTTGTTTATATAAACTTTGAATTAAATTATCAATTTCATTTAAAGATTTATAACCATAAACTTCAAAAAAACCACTTTTAATAAAATAAACATTATCAGCATTATCACCTTCATTAATAATATTTTGTCCAGTTAATATTTTTTTTTGTTGAGTATGATAGAAAGTAAATTTATCATATAAATTTTTATCAAAATTTTCTTTTAATAACATATTAAAAACAGATAAACTTTGTAAAAATTGAACATGTTCTCTTCTAATTTGAAGATTTCTAAATTTTTCTCTATATTCATTTTTATGATTTTCTGGAACTAATGAAACATAAGAATTTGAAGTTAATATGTAAATATTATTTAATTTTTCATCTTTATTTAAATCTATTTTATCTCCATAATTATATGACTTTCCTAAAATAAAAAAATATGTATAATATGATTTTATTTGAGAAGGATTATTTCCTTTTAAAATTTCTATATTTAATTTCTTTAATAAAGTCTGTGTTGAACTAAAAAAAGTATTTTGAATTTTTTCTGGTTTATAATTATAATATTTATTCTTTTCTAATATTATATCTAATAAATAAAATTCTTTAAAAGAATATAAAGTATTTATATAATCTTTAAATTGATTTTCTGTTAATAATGTATTTTGATTTTCTTTTACTTTTAATGTATCTATACATCCATCTACAATATATATTTCTATTGGTTTTTCTGTGTTTTCACCATAATGAAATAATATTTCTGATTCAAAATCTTTTGTTTGAATTATTTTTATGTTTTTTAAAAGTAAATTACTATTTTTTCTTAGTTTTTTACTTAAAAATACACTTGATTTTCTAAAAGAAATATTTGACATTTTTTTATATTTATATTTATTTTTTTTTCAAAAATATATAAATATTAAGATATAACTGAAAAATTAAAAGTTAAAAACAATATAAATTAATTTTGAAATAAACACAAAAAAAAAAGAATATTATAAATAATTCATTTTTATGAATTATCAACATAACTATATACATTATTATTAGAAGATTGAGTAACAGAAAGAGAATTATTATTATTATTTTTTTCATCTATTTTATCAATTCTATTATTTATTTTCTCATCAATATTATTTTTATTAGAAAGATTAACATTAATAACAATATCTTTATAATAAGTAACATTAGTTTTTTTATTAGTTAGAATTTCAGCGAATCCTAAAGCAATTTCTGGAGAATCAAATAAAATAATCATTAAATTTTCTTTATTAATAGTTTGATACTTTACAGAATAATGTTTTAATCTTAAAAATCTTTCTAATTCTTTAAAAATTTCATATCTTGAAGGAAAATCTTCAATTCTTAATTCACATTTATAAGAACTCATATTATAATTAAAATAAAAAAAAATATATAAAAAAAATACTTTAATTAATTATATAATATAATTATAATTATTTATTTTTTCGTTATTAACATTACTATCAGTTTGAAAATGATACCTTTGGAATTGATTAATATAAGGTAATTTATTCATAACAATTTGTCTTGCACTAATAATACTATTATTAGAATTATTTTGAAATTTCTCATAAAAAATTTTTTTCTGTAAATTTCTATGATAATTTAATTGCCTTTGAGAAAATAATCTTTCTTTCATTTTTTTTCTATAATTATTAAAAGGAAAATCAAGAGAATTATTATTAAATTTATAACCTTCATTCAGATAATTTATTATTTCATCCGATTCTGAAATTTCATTTTCTTGTTTTTTATTTATATTAAAAAAAACTGGTCCTTTAAATAAACTTTTATTTCTTCTAAAATTTATTTTTTTTGTAAGATCAATTTTTTTATTTCTTAAAATTTGACTTAAATGACTATATTCTCTTTTTATATTTGTCATTATTATTGGTATATAATATGAACCTGGAATTTTTTCTTCTTTTTCTACTATTTTATTTTTCTTTTCTATTATATTGTCAGTTCCTGTTATAAAAGTTGTTTTTTTATTTTCATTTATTATTAATGGTAACTTTAAACTTTCTTTATTTGAAATTCCTCCTTTTATATTTTTATCTGAGAATGAATTTATTATTATTTTATTTGATAAGTTATTGATGTTATAATCTTCTATTTTTATAAAAGGATCTTGTCTTTCCATATTTTTTTTATTTTTTTTTTTTTAAAATTAAAATGAATAATTAACTATAGAATCTAAATGATTTTTATTATTCAAAAATTCTTATTTAATAAACTTATTCAATTAACTAGATATTCACTTTTTAAAATATAATAAAAAGTAATGTAAAAAATTTCAAATTTATTTATATAAAATAATATAATAATTATTAATGTACTAAGGATTTATTTTGTTAATTTATTTTTAAAATAATATTATTATTATACTATTAAATAATTATTCATTTTTAACTTGTAAAAACTCTGAATAAAAGATAGCAAGTACTATGGAATTAAATTTCGAATCCATACTTCCTGACCTAGAGGTGAAAACACAAGGAGCTTTTGTTCCAGAAAGTAATGTAGCAGATTTAGCCTTAATAGCATGTATCATTAAGTTATAAGCGAGATTAGCAGAATGTATATTAGGGAACAAAATTATATCAGCATCCCCCTTAATTTTTCTATTTTCCATACCTTTATATTTAGGAATTTTAGGATTAATTGCAAGATCAAATGATAAAGGTCCATCAACTATACAACCCCTAATTTGTCCAATATCATTCATTTTTGATAATCTTAAAGCTTCTTCAGTCTCTCTCATAATTGGATTTACTTTTTCCAAAGCACATACAGCAGCAACTTTTGGCTTTTCAATTCCTATAGAATGAGCAAATTCTACTGCGTTATTAATTAAGGATATTTTTTCTATAATTGTAGGGTAGGGACGGACATGGGCATCAGTGAAAATTAATAATTTTTTGTGTTTTTTTGCTTCTAAAATTGTAATTCCTGTAACAATTCTACTTTTTCTTAAACCTCTTTTATTATCTAATATTGCTTTTAATGTATATTTTGTTTCTAAAGAACCTTTAGCATAGATATCAGCTTTTCCTTCACGAACTAAAGTTGCTGCGGTTAAAGCTATTTCAGAATCAAGTGTTTTTTCTACTATTTCAAAATCTGAAATGTCAACTTCACCCTTTTCTGCTTCTACTTTTATTTTTGAAGACTCTCCTATAAGAATACAGTCGGCTATTTTTAAATCTTTGGCTTTTCTACAAGCTTGGAGTATGGTGAAGTTATCTCCTCCTGCAACTGCTACAGTTTTCATTTTTCCTAATGCTTGTACTTTTTCTAGCATGTAATCAAAAGTAAAGGAATTATCTGTTGATATAAATATAATATTTAAGAATAAACATAATAAAAATATATTTTTGGCCATTTTTAATATAATTAATCTTTATTTTATTTATTTTTTTTAATATTTTATTAAATTGAATGATGATGTATCATATATATATTTATTTAAATATTT
>JAEEGK010008146.1_pt1 | contig 24800 bp, 33 predicted proteins | sample 8958771 | NCBI WGS metagenome assembly JAEEGK01 (sample SAMN16246547, study PRJNA631951) | gut metagenome | biome: gut microbiome; feature: rumen; material: SC-attached | host: Bos | place: Iran: Karaj | collected 2018-10
GGTTTTAGAACCCGTTTCAGCTCTCCAAGAATCTCATCTTTATTTTCTACATATTCGAGAACATTATGACAGAAAATGAAATCATAAGTATTGTCTGCAACCGTTTTCAGATATTCGGGCCCCTGGGTAATCAGATTGTAGTCATCACTTTCAAAACGAAGTTTGTACATTTCTTCATTCGGCTCTAAGGCAGTTACATCGTAGAATATTTTCCCCAAGGCTGTTCTACCATTTTCCGGTAGTTTTCGATTGGTGTAGACATTTTTAACTCCTTCACACTTTTATATTTTTTTACACTATTGAGTCATTATGCTTCTGCTTAATTCATTGAAGATACATTCTATTGAATACTGATCCGGCGTTTTATTTTCAAACCAGCCGTCTTCAAAAAGTTTTTTCGCTGCATTTACGCCACGAGAATTATACACAGAAAAATCAGCCAGCATATTTTCAAGTTTTTCTTTATCCTGATTGTAAAGTATCTCCTTGATAGTCTGCAAGCCTCTTTGAACATCGCCATATAATGAAGGCATCCAGACTACATCAACATGTTTAGAGGCTAAAAAATTACTCTTGCTTAGAAGCTCAACTGCACCACCGTGATCATCGTGTGCCCCAATAATCACTTTTCTGATTCCACCCATGACTAAAGTTCCTAAACACATAGGACACGGTTCAAGAGCCGCATAAAGAGTATATAATTTTACATTTGGATATTTACTAACATCAAGATTTCTAACAGCTTCAACTTCAGCATGAGAAACCCGAGGATTCGGTATTTCTGTTTCACCGATTTTATTTCTTCCCACCGAGATAATATTTCCGGTTTCATCAACAATTACTGCTGCAATGGCTTTGCTTTTATGGCAGACAGATTCCCATTCCATTTCAAATATTTTCTGCCAGATAGTTTCCAGCTCTTGAAAGTCCATTTTTTACTCCTTTTACACTTTTTATAATTTTAGCACATGGTAAATTACGTTTCTTGATATTTTTAATCATTTAAAAAGTCTAAAATTCTTTTATTTATATCGTCAATCTGTTCACCAACAAAATGAGGACGATGACCTCCTCCGAGTACTTTGTAGATTTTTGCAGATGGAACTTTTTCCAGTAATTCCTCACAAGTACCAAATGGATCATTTTCACCATTGATAAAAAATGCAGGACATTTTATATTCTTCCACTCAGCATCTGTTAGACTTGGGCTTTGCTGCCAGTCAGCAACTGTGTTTCGTAAGTATGTCTGCCAGTCGCCTCTATGTGCTTCCTGGTGTCTGGATTTAATATCTTCAATGAAATCTATACTGTTATTCTTCAGCAGATTCTCCGGCAGGAAATCCGTTGCACCTTCCGGTCTGGGATAGGCAGCTCCTCCAATTGTAACCAGACTTTTAACTTTTTGCGGATATTTTGCTGCCATGTAACAACCAACGTAAGCACCACAGCTATAGCCAATTATATGAGCCTGTTTGATTTCCAGTTTATCCAGAAACATTGCCATATCATCTGCAACCATCCGACTGTTCCATGTAAGGTCATCACATAGGGTTCTTCCATGCCCACGAAAATCAGGATATAAACATCTGTACTTACCTGAAAAAGGAATAATTTGTCCTGAAAATGCCAGTAAACCTCTGCTGAAATGGCTATGCAAAAACAGAACTGTTTCGCCCCTTCCAAACTCTTCATAATACAGGCTTAAATCATTTAATTTTACGTAAGGCATATAGTCACCTCATTTTAAATTTCAAGGGCAGCGAAAAGCCACCCCTGTTATATTACTTCTTCTTTACCGGAATCCAGATTGCACAGTGATAATCTGAAGCAGACGGATCGCCATCGCCATACCACTCGATGTTTACACGTCCCGGGAATTCAAAGTCAGGATTTCCAGGCAGCCACTCTTTCCAGATTTTTGTGTTTACATCCTGAAGTGCTTTTGGACATGGACCATAACAGTCGAATATTGCCCAGTCAAAATCAGGAAGCTCGTAAACAGACATGCCTTCCGGAATTTCGCCGCCCTTGTAAAGACCTGCAACAAAATAGCGGAACTTGCCTTCGCCAATATCATCAACACAAACACCGTATTCGCCGATATTGTTTTCTACGATTGCTTTTTCGTAGTTGTTAGACGGAGCTTCGCCGCTCCAGACACGAGCTGCATATTTTTCGCGAATTTCATCCCAGAACTTTGGAATCTCTACATAAGAAGTTTTGCCGTCAAACTCGCGTGCAAAACCAATTACCTTAAAGCCAGCCATAGTTTTAATTTTGTAATCCATCTGATTACCTCCGTGAATAGAAATCTCAATTTTCAGAGGAAGAAATGGTTTTACCGGAGAGCCTTCACGCACCTGCGACGGACTCACACCGTGAAAGCGCGAAAAAGCCTTTGTAAAACTTTCGGGAGTTTCATAACAGTAACGGAACGCAATGTCGATTATTTTTTCATCAGTTTTCTGAAGGTCCAGCGCTGCAAGGTACAAACGTCGGTTTCGAATATACTCACCAAGCCCGTACCCCGTCATCAGCGAAAATCCTTTCTGAAAAAAGAATGAGGACATAAACACCTGGTCTGCAACATCCTGCGCAGAAATGTCGTCTTCCAGATGCGCTTCCATGTAATCAATTGCTTTTCGAATGCTAGTAAGCCACTCCACTGGCTTCCTCCTTTATGTTTTCATTCTACGCGGAGCCGCGTCAGAAATCTTGTCAATTATTGTTCAGTTTTGTCCTGATTTTTTTCACATTCCTAATCTTTCCCAATCATCATAAAGCTTTGTATAATCCAAGGTATACTCAATCAGTTTTCCGCGAGATACTTTTTCTACAAGCTTGCGGACGATTTTTTGGGAGATGGAATATAAATCATTTGAAACAGAAAAAAAGTCGTTTGAAAAAAGAGTTTCTTTTGGGTAATCGATTTTTATATTTGTATTATATGGCTGTTCTGCAAGATAAGTTGCGAGACCTTCGCCCATTATGAATGACATTTTACTGTTGTCTTTACAAAGCTGATTTTGACAGATGTGAACAAACTCATGAATCATAATTTTCTGGAAATCTTCAATAGAATCATTTTTATGTACCTGAGTTTTTTTGTATTCATCATAAGCGAGTACATAAATATCCGGGCCATTCGCACAACCAACTATGTAGTCTTGATATTTTGAGCCGGATAGATTTTCATAAAATTTTATCCAGTCATCAAGCTCTGAATAAATCTTAATCTTTACATGATTATCTAATTTTTCAATTCCCCAGAAATCAAGGACTCTCTGGAAGTTCTGCGACAAAGCCTCGTTTATTGTCTGAACAAGTTTTTCACTTTTTTTGTCGTATTCGATTGAATACACATCACTTTCATAAATCATTTTTTATCTCCTCAATATAAATTCATAGTCAATATATTTGCCGGAAAACGGTGTTTCATTATTTTCACGTTCACTAACTTTTACAAAACCCACACTCTCATAATTTCTTTGTGCAGGAATAAAAAGTTCATTTGTGGTAACGATGATTTTCTTTAAGCCTTCATATTCTTTCCAAGTAGTATCCCAGATCTTTCTGCATTCTTCATTAAATGAATAGGCATCTACCAGTTGATTATATAATGTGCCACGGGGAAAATCTGTTGTCTTTTTGAACTCTATCATTTGGACCTTTTGATTAAAAAACTAAAACATGTATTTTGGTTTGATTATCTTAGTATAAATAACAATAAGAACTGGAACACCAATAAAAGTAAAGATACCAATAAACACACCCGAAATCAGTACACTTGCGAAAGCTGTAGATGCAGGAATCAAAAATAAAATGCTATACACAATCCACATGATTCCATTTGCACGATTATACTTTTTAACATCACTTACATCTTCCGGAGAAATCTTATCACCCGACCAGAAGTTTGCAGGAGTCTTGCTGTGGTAATAAAACAACCCACCCCCTGCGTATAGTAAGAACATAAAAATACAAACTGCAAACATGATGATCTTTTCCATTATTTTCTCCTTATAACTTTTTATATCGCCTTGCTCATAAACATTTCCATCGGCTGTTCGTAGCCAGGAATATTCATAACAAGGCTGCCACAATCTTTGTAGCCATTTTTTCTGTAGAAGTGCTGAGCTGTTTCATCTACCTGTGTTGAAGTTAGAACCATACCGTACCCCTGGGATTTCATATCCTGTTCCCAGTGGTTTAGAAGTTGTTTTCCATAACCCTTATGCTGTTCCGACCAGTCAACAAAAAGCATTGTACAAAACGGTGTGTTATCCCAGAACAAATTATATCGTAAAAGTCCAACAGGCTTGTCGTCTACAAAAAGCACGTAACCTTGTTTACGTTGAACTTTGTTTTCGAATTCTTTTTCGGGTAAGTGTTTGTCGAGAGAGTACCAGAAGGCTTTATCTTTTGATGTTACGTATTCTATTTTTGTCATTTTACTTAATTAATTATCCTACAATAATAACATTATAACATAACTTTTCTTCTTCGGAAAAAATATGATAAAATAGTTAGAAAAAGGAGTCCACCATGAAACATCACTACAAAGAAATGCCAGAAAACTTAAAAGGCACCTATGCCGACTACTCGCACAATTTCGGTTTCAACTGGAAAGAATTTGTTATGACAGTTCCGTCTCCGCTGCTTCTGGTTACAACATATAAATCAAACGGTTTACCGAATGCATGTATGCAATCGTGGGCTACCTTTACCTGTGCAAATAAAGGAAACGGTTATTATGCAATTCTTGCAAGCGTAAATAAAAACGGACATTTTTATACATCACTCAAAGAAACTGGCGATGCAGTAATCAATTTTATGTCGGCAGAAATTTTTACAAAATGCATGGCAACCATTAAAAACAATCAGTTTGAGGTTGATGAGATTACTGCCTCTGGACTCACTCCTGGCAAGGCAAGCTGGGTAAATGCACCGCTTGTTGAAGAATGTTTTATGAATCTTGAAAGCAAATATGTTTGGGAAAAAGAAATTGCACCAGGCGATGACCATGTGCTGCTTTGTCTTGAAATTATCGGTGCTCATATTGACGACGAACATCTTTCTGACCGCACAGGCGAAAATGGCATTCTCTTCAATATTCATCATCAGCAGAATCCAGAGCTTACAGAAAAAACAGGGCACGATTGGGCAGCTGTGCTTTCAAAGAAGATTGATATGGGAGAATACTAAAATAGTGTGGACGATGTGGAATTATTTTCCTCTCCACTCTTCCAGAATCTTCAAACCTTCTTCAACATCATAGCCGAGAACTTCCTGGATTTTTTCGAACTTCTTTTTAGAATGCAACGTGTCCATAACACGAAGCAATTCTTTTTTGTCATGTCTTTGAATGAACAGCGCCATCACTCTTATAGCGTTAGTATCTTTACCCAACGCGTAAAAGCCTTTCTTACAATTATAAAGTTCGTCACATTCATAACAGCCGTCGAGGCCTTTTTCTTGGCAGCAGGCAGTATTCGGGCAAACTCCATCCGGCGAAGAAATTGCATAAGAACAGGTATTGTAAATTGTTCTGCATGAACCACACCAGGAAGTCAAAAAGCAGTGTCCACACGAAAGCCCGCAGTAAGCAATCTGATCTACACCTTTCTTTGCCTGCTGGCACAGTTTATTTTTGATACGCTGCATTGCTTCAACATGCATAATCCAGTGACGAGAGAATGGCATCTGTATCAAACCTTTGATATTTTTACTGCACCAGTAATCTATCAGCCACGACGCACGCTCGTCAGAACTTACACATTTACTTTCGACAAGTCTTTCTCTATCCTCACCTGTAAACGTTTTTTTCAAGTCTTCAAACTTAAAATGCTCCAACATCTCATTTGTAGAATCCATCACAGTCTTGCAGTAATCATAAGTTGCCTTGATATCAAGCTTCTTTGAAAACTCAATCAGTGTGTCACCAGCAAGTTCGTTGCCGGTTGTGATAATCACACTTCCTGTTCTTTCAAGCCACTCTCCATCAAAAAGAATCTGCTTATTTTTCAAAATCAGTTCGTGGGAAACAATATCTTCAATTCGGAAAGTATGCCAGAGGGACCACGCAAGGGTTGTGCAATGGTTCCCCTCGCCGTCTCCGAAAGGCAGCTGGTAAAAAGCCACCGGTGGAAAGGTTTTCACAATGAAAGAAATCTGTTCAAAAAGCTCGGAACGCAATTCAATCAGCAGCTTTATGCCTTCATCAAAAGTTGTTTCCTTTGAAATGAGAGCCTGTATTTTTTTATTTTTTTCAGACCAGTCTTTATTCATCTAAGCCTCCGCCAATCACTCTGCCTCTTTACAATTTTCAAGAATCCGCGCCAGCATCTCTTCAAACTGAATTATTTCATCATCAGAAAATCCCTTGTAAAAAATCTTATTCATCTGATTCGAAACCTTCTGAATATTCTTTGCAAATTCCTGTTCTTTTCCGGTAAGGGAAATCAGCGTAGAGCGTTTGTCCGTTTCAGATGCTTTTCTTTCAACATATCCGTCTCGTTCAAGTCTGTCTATAATTCCGGTAAGTGTAGATTTATCCAGGCTCGTTTTTTCGCAGAGAGTTTTGATTGGAACACCATCTTTTCCCCATAATGCAAAAATGATTCGTCCACGGGCACCTTCTAAATCTGCCATATCGTTTTCGCGTAAGATTTTATTCCAGACTCTTCCGCAAACCTGATGTACCTGAGACAGAAGAGTTCCACCACGTGTTTTCTTTACCATTAGTTTATGTTCCCAAAACAATGCGGACTGGCATTGTACCAGCCTTCAATTTTTGTAGAAGTAAATTTGAGCACAGTGTAGTCAGGATCAGTCTTTCCCTTATGATAATAAATAAGCCAGCCAGTCTGCCACAAATCTTCTTTAAGGCTCTGGTCAGTTACTTCTTCGATTGTTCCAGTAGCGCAGATTCCCTTGAACTTTTCCGGCTCACAAAAATAAAGCGCCGCATTATGATTGTTTCTAATTCGCTCAACCTTTTTAGAAGACGTATTAGTTGTAAAATACATCGTCAACTTTTCACCCTCGACAATCAGCGTCTTGCCTTCTAACTTTTTATACTTCTTCGGGTTACAGAGATTCAGCAATGCACGGATTTCAGGCCGACCTTCCTTATCAACAGTTGCAAGATAAGCCGCTTCAGATTTCTGAATAATCGAAATTACATCTTTCATTTTTCATACCTCGATTTTTAATATAGTTTGCATACAAACTATATTAAATCACAACAAATAAACTGTCAAATTTTTCTTCCCAAGACTTTCAGCGCACAAGCCCACTAATCATATCCCAGTCAAAACATCTCTTATAATTCTGATTTGGAAATTCACATTCCCGATTCCACGGACGGTCAAAAACCAGAACCTTCAAATCTGGAAGATGGTTCAAAAACTTAAAAGCCGCCGGAGAATCTTCAACTGCAAAATCAAAATGCATTTTGTAATAATCTTCAAGTTCAAGATTAAAGCTGCTTCCCTTTATAAAATTATCCCGACCATATTTATTAAGACAATACAAATTAACACGTTCCAGTCCATGCACATTCAGCCATTCCCGAGAGGCCTCATAAGCACTGAAAGGACGTCCGGTTATTATTTTTACATCATGTCCCTTATCAATCCAACTGTTAATAGTTTTGATTGCCCCTGGAGTCTCCTCATAAGCAAGCAGCACATCCTTCGTATGTCCTTTAATCATCATCTGATCATACTGCTCATCTGTCAAAGAAAAAGATTGCTGCAAATTAAAATATTTAATCTTCTCATAAGGAATATCAAGCCCAAAAAGTTCATCAACAAGTTTAGAAAAATGCCGTGCCGTCTCACATAAACAATCATCAAAATCAACATAAATATTCATAATTTCACTATAAAACTTTTCCTTCGTAATATCCAATCATTTCATATAAATAGCAATCTTCTGAAATCAATTTTAATTTTTAGTCATAAATTTCTGGCTTGCCTAAAAAGAAACCTTGCATAAGTGTTATTGGATAATTTTTGAGATAGTCATATTCTTCCTGGGTTTCAACACCTTCCGTTAGAATTATAATATCTTTCTTCTGCAGGTAATTACAGATATCGATCAATGCTTTTTGATTTGTAATATTTGTATGAATATTTGAAATTAGTTTGCGGTCAATTTTTACAATATCGGGATTATAGAAATTGATACATTCCTCATCAATATTTTTTCCTGTACCGTAGTCGTCAACTGCTACAAACTCACCTGTCTGAGATCTTTTAAACTGTGAAGTCTTTTTATAGTGGGCATGACTGTCAAACTCTGTATATTCGAGCATTTCTATTACAAGGCGTTCTTTTAATCTGTGCTGTACCAGCTGATGTACTTTTTCAAGCATTTCATCTGAAACAAAGGCTGAGGGAAAGGAGTTTAAGAATAATTTACCTTTAAGATTATTTTCTAAAAAGTGTTTAGCTCCATAATAGGTTGTAAACTCTTCAATTTCATTTAGCCGATTGTGACGGGCATATTCTGCTATGACTTCCATTGGTGTATAAGGTGTAGGTCTCATGAGTGCTTCATAGCCATAAATATTGCCTGTCTCAATTTCGAAAATCGGCTGATAAGCGAAATTAATCTTCTCCGGTTTTGACATCAAGTCAAAAATTGCAATATCTTCTTTGCACATTACTATTAGTATAGCATAGTATTGAAAATTTACACTTTTTAATTTGTTTCATCTTTTATTTAGCTTTTGACTTTGTGATAGCCGGAATCAAAAGAATCATCAAAATCAGAACGACAGGGAAAGCAGTTCCAACCAGTAAACCTGCTTTTAGGTTGTTGCTGAAAATCTGTGAAATGTTTCCAACAAGAGCAGGCCCTGCTGCGCCACCTAAATCTCCAGACATGGCGAGCATAGCAAAAAGCGCTGTTCCGCCCTTAGGGATTCTTGGAGAGCAGATACTGATTGTTCCCGGCCACATGATTGCTACTGAGAAGCCGCAGAGAATACAGCCCAGAAGTCCGAGCATTGGAATTGAAGAAAGAGATGCCAGCAGATAACTTACGACACACAAGGCTCCTGAAAAAATCATAAAGCGCATAAGGTTAAGCTTGTGACCGAACTTTCCAAAGATTGCGCGGACTGTTCCCATTGCAACTGCAAAGAGACAAGGGCCTGCAAGGTCGCCGATATTTTTTGAAAGGCCGAGAGCCGACTCCGCAAATGCCGAAGCCCACTGTGCCATTGAAAGCTCGGAAGCACCTGCGCAAATCATAAGGATGATTGCCACCCAGAAAAGTGGAAGTTTGAACAACGCCACAAGCCCCATTCCCTTTTCACCGCCATTAGGCTGTTCAATCGGGCAGGTTGTAAAATTGTAAATGTTATAAAGCGGAATTACTGCCCAGATGCAGGCAAGGATCTTCCAGTTATTAATTCCCAAAAACTTAAAAAAGAGCGTAGAAATAACAATCACACCTACAGAGCCCCAACAGTAAAATGAATGCAAAAGACTCATAACCGCTTCTTTGTGATCAAAAGGACATGCCTCTACAATCGGGCTTCCAAGAACTTCGACAAGCCCGCTTCCAATTGCATATACAACAACACTTATGATGATTCCGACAAACGGATCAGGAAAAAGTTCTGGCAGAAAAGCAAGAAGAAAAAGGCCCGCAGCAGAACACAGACAGGAAGTTATGATGCATTTTCTGTAGCCGATTTTATCTACAACCTGTGCACAAATTATATCTACGACAAGCTGAGTAAGAAAAAACACAGCCGGTATAAGTGCAATTTTTCCAAGTGAGACCTCATAACTTTTATTGAACATCAAAAACAAAAGCGGTGTAAAATTTGCAGTAATTGCCTGAGTTATAAATCCAAGATAGCAGGCAAGCAGTGTTTTGTTATATTTCTTTGAGTTCTGTGTCATGGGAATCTCCTTGTTGATTCTAAGATATCATAATCCAGCTCTTTTGTATCGTATTGAAAATCTTATCCTCAGTTTTCAACTCGCCGATTAACAGCGGAGAAACTGGATTATGCGCTTTCATATTTTCCAGAACCAGCTTTGAATCTGCATTTGCATAACAATAACGGCACAAATGACCACAGGAATTGTATGCACCTATATCACCGTTTAAAAAACAGGCACATTCTTTTCTTGCTGAATTCTTTTTTGGAATCTTAAGCTTTTTACCGACAGCATTTTCAAGAACTTCGATAGTCTGACAACCGGAACAATCTGCCCCAAACTGCTCCAGTTCTTTTCCTTCGGCACAGGGGCGCAAAGTCATTCCATATTTTGTAGCAATTTCTACAAAAGCTTTTCCGAGAGTCAGTCTCTCTTCCCTATTCACTTCTCTTGCTTCAGGAAAATTTCTTCGCACTTTCGGATACAAATCAATAAAGCTGATTACAGCTGTTTTCGTTGCACCACACAATCTGCGTGCAATATTTTCAAAAGCCTTAAGATGATATGGGATCGTATATTTTTCAGAAATAAAAATCGGGTCGTATCGCCAGCCAACTTTGTCAGCTCCAAGTCGTTTTCCAAGTTCAATAATCCCATCTGCAACTACTGCTTTTTCCGGAACGTTCAGTTCTATTTCTTTTCCATAAGGAGTGAGCGAAACATACCACCACTGATTATATTTCGAAAGCTCATTCCATAGTTCTTCATTTTTCAAAACTGGCAGAGGATTCTTTGTGCAGAAAGTAATCAAATCTACAATCTGAGGATTCAATTCATAACGCGAAACAGATGAAGGATAAAACGGATTTCTCACCATCACATATCCTTCTTTAAGCCGGTTCAAAAACCACTGAGAATAATAAGCCGGAATGTCTGTTCTCTGCCCAGTCTGAATTATCATATCTATAATTATATCGTAATGACACATATTTTATTCAATGACTTTCAAATAATCCTATGTTATACTTAAAAAATAAGTAAAATGTCTTATTCAATCATAAGTTTACTGGCATTAATACTCAACCTCATTCTAAACCGAGAAACTCTTATAAATGTTAAGAGCCGGTCCGGTGAACTGAAAACTGAACAGAAGTTTATTACCCGTTACCGACAATTTCTAATTATTTCGAACTTTTACTTCATTGTTGATTTTGGCTGGGGACTTTTGTACGAACATCACGACATCGATGCTCTCTTTCCAATTTTATATTCCGATTGTGTTTTCTATTTTCTGCTTATGTTCATGACTATGCTGACATGGATGCGTTCTATTGTTGCTTATCTGGACAAGAAAGGTCGCCGCAGCAAAGTTTTGCTTTGTGCAGTATGGACAATGTTCACGCTTGCACTTATTTATCTTATGATCAATCGTTTTCATCCATTTATTTTTTCTTTTAATGAGAAGCATGAATACGTAACCGAATCGGGTAGACATATAGCCTTTATTCTTCAGATTATACTTTATTTTGTGACTACAATTTATATGTTTTTTATAGCCCTCAAATCAAAGGGTACAGAGAAAGCAAGGTATAGAGCGGTCGGGCTGACTTGTTTTGTGATGAATTTGTTCCTGATATTACAAATTTTTGATTACAGATATCCTTCTTACGCTACGGGGCTTATAATCGGAATCTGTGTGATTCACTCCTTTGTCGAAGCCAGTGAAAGAAAAGAAAAAGAGATCTACGATAATATCGCATCATGTATGGCAGAAGATTACGAAGCAATGTACTACATCAATATAGAGACTGGAGAATACAGGGAATTTTCAACCAGCCAGAAATATGATTCTATGAATGTTCCGGTCGCAGGCAAAAATTTTTATACTGAAACTCAATTAAATATTGAAAAATATGTACACCCCGATGACAGGGAATTTGCTAAAAAACTGCACTTAAAAGAGACAATGTTAAAAAATCTCAAAGGTAAAGAATCATATTCTTATAAATACAGGATAATGATTGACGGACAGCCCCGACATTTCCAATTTACAGTGATGCTTGCAAATGATAAGAGGCATTTTGTTCTGGGCGAAAAAGATATAGAAGATGAATTTACCGCCGAAAATATGCGGCTTGAAAATCAGAAAAAGAATGTTACCTTCACTCAGATTGCAGAAATTCTTGCTGTCAATTTTGACGTAATTTATTATGTTGATGCAAAAGACTCCAGTTATATCAGTTATGAATGCAGGAATATTTATGGAAAATTAGATATGCAGAAATCGGGTGATGATTTTTTTGCTGATTCTAAAATTGATATCACAAAAATTGTTCATAAAAATGACCGCGACCTGCTGACCAATTTTATCAACAAAGATTATATAATCAGTGCGCTTACAGATAAGAAAAGCTGCAGCGTAGATTATCGTATTGTAGCATTCAAGCAAACGCATTTTGTCAGAATGACAGTTCGAAAAACTTTGGATGACACTCATTATATCTTTGGAATCGAAAATATTGATGATGAAATCAAAAAAGAAAAGCAGCATCTTAAAGCACTGAATACAGAAAAAGAACTAGCCAGACGCGATGAGCTGACAGGTGTAAAAAATAAAACTGCCTATAACGAACTGGAAAAATCGATTCAGGATAATATTGACAACGGAATGGATTATCTGCCTTTTGCACTTATTGTATGTGATGTAAATAACTTAAAGAAAATAAACGATACACTTGGTCATGTAGCCGGTGATGAATATATTAAAAAATCAGCAATGCTTTTATGTAATACATTTGTTCACAGCCCGGTATTCAGAATTGGTGGAGACGAATTCGTTCTGTTCCTTGCTGGTGATGATTTTGCAAACAGAGAAAAACTTATAACCAGTTTGCGTTCTCAAGTTCAAAAAAAACTGCAGTCAAAATCAGGTCCAATCATTGCTTCCGGAATGACAGATTATAATCCCGAAACAGATACTCTTGTAACAGAGGTATTTAATCGGGCTGACAAAGAGATGTACAAAAATAAACGTGAACTAAAGAAAGAAGAGAATCAGCTTAAGAATTAAATTTTCTTCTGAAACCATTTAAGATCGTACCAGCGATCAAATTTTTTCCCGATTCCAATCATATGAGCTGCTTCTCTGTAGCCCTGCTTCAAATGGAACTTTGGGCTGTCCTGTGTAAGATACTCATCTTCCTTTTCTGTAAAGGCTGTTCCTGCCAGAAGATTGATAATTCCCATTTCTTTTAAACGAGCTTCCAATTCTCTATAAAGCAGTGTTCCTGCTCCCTGCCTTCGATAATCTTTATCAACATAAATGGAAGTTGAAACTGTCCAGGAATAAGATTCGCGTGAACTGTACGCACTGGCATAAACATAGCCGATTATCTTTCCATCTTTTTCGCAAACAAGATACGGATATTTCTTTTTTGTATTTCTGATTCGTTCTTTGAATTCTTCTAAGGTTGGAACATCATATTCAAAAGAAACCGCTGTATTTAAAACATAATGACTGTAAATCTCTAAAAGTCTTTCAGCGTCTTCAATCTGTACATCTCTGATTTTTAATTCGCTCATTTTTTCTCCAGTAATATTGTTATAGCAGTTTACGAATTATTTCTCTATAAAAAGATTCTTTAATGCGTTTGATATTTTATTTTCATGTTGCCTTGCGCTGAAACTCGGAAATTACACAGAGGCCGCCTATATAATAAACGTGGATGCTTTTCTGTATCGTCCAAAGTTAGTTCCCGTAATTTTAGACGTTCTGTTTCGATTATGTAATTCATTTTTAATTCCTGCAAATCCATATTCCCGTATATTCTTTTATTACATTCAACTGCTTTTGAATTATATCATTCTTCATTGAATCACCAAAAAAGGCACCCATTATTTTTCCAGCATCTTCATAATTGTTGAATTTATAATCTGTTTGAATTATGTGTTCCTTAAAACCATTTTCAACAAGTGCTTGGTAAAATTTAGAAAGCTGTTCTCCAGGCGGATTTGGAGATTCAACATTCGTTCCCAATGTTTCAATGAAAATGATTTCCTTTGCGCGTTTTTTAGTTTCGCTGATAAGATACTGAATAGTCTGATCTCTATTTTCATTTTCCTGAACAACCAGATGCCCGAAACTCCAGCCTTCAATTATTATGTCAAAAGTGTTTTCAATAGAATTAATTTTACTATTATCGAGAACTGAATATTCAATTTTATCCGACCACTTTGCCAAGTTCTCTTTTGCTTTATCTAGCATATGCTGTGAATTATCATACGCAAAAAGTTTTTTCGCCTTGTCGATGTAGTTTCTGGAAACACGTCCGGTTCCTATTCCAAATTCACCGACAACTTTATTTTCCCACTGGATATTGTCATTCAAAAACTTATCAAGATTGTTTTCGTAATCTTCATGATTTACTAATTCATCATATAAATCTGAAAAGTTTTGATAGACATCGAACATGTTTGACATAAATTGACTCCTGTTTTTTAATCGAATATTATTCTATAACAACATCTGCTGTTTCCAGACAATATTGTTTCTATACATTCAATTTTGAATTTTCGGTCTGGTACAAGAGTCTGAAATACATATATCATACTTTGTCTCGAGCATTCACAAAGCTTGCTTGATTTTATTTCAGCCTCGGTATACAAGGGGCAGCCACATTTTGTGAAAATAAGCTCATAGACTTTTCCTGATTCTATAACTTTTCCAGCAAGTTCGTTCTGTTCATTAACCTGTAAAAAGAATTTATCCAGATTGCCGTTACATTCAGAAAATAAATCTCTGTAAAAATATTTTAATGCATCACAGGCACACTGCTGGGCGCACTTGGAAAATAATCGCGAACATTCTTCTGTATCCATTTTTTCAAGGCCATCATTTAAACCTTTAAACCAGTTATTAAAAAACTTTGTATCCATATTTATCCTTTTTGAGATTAAGCATTTTTACAGTTTCTTAAGGAACGAATGTTTTGTATCCATTTCGAAACCGTTTTCTTTATAAAAGTTTAATGTAGTTTCGCGGTTTGAACCTGTTTCCAAAAAGATTTTATAACAATTCTTGTTCTGTGCAATTTTAATTGCTTCCTGCAAAAGCATAGATGCAAAACCTTTTTTACAATAATCCTCGTGGGTTACTACATTTTCTACAACTGCAAATGAACGCACGTTATGAGTGAGGCTCGGAATAATTGCAAGCTGTACGGTTGAAACGACACGATTATCTTCCTCAACTACCAGGAGATATAAATTTTCGCTTTTATTCATTTCATTGATAAGCTTTTTCCAGACCTCAATGTCCTGTTCTTCTTTTGGCGGATACTTTGTAAGGAAATTGAAATACAAATCCTTAATATCCAATACGTCTTTTTCTTCGGCTTGTCTTATTAACATTTTTTAATTCCTTATTTTTTTTATAAATTTTACAAACTCTTATTCAATTCTACAGAAAATAGAATAGTTATTCACTAGAAAAAGCTGTTGTATTAAGAAAGTTTTTTCCTTTATATATTACCTCCAAAGTTTTATAATCCAAACTTTTTTGAAACAAGTTCCAGAGTGCCCTGGACGCCTAATTTTTCGTCACGGAGAATTACGTTGAAGCCGGAGTTTAGGAGGCGGTTGTAATTTTCCTGGGAATTGATGAGTTCGAGGCCTTTGCGATAATTTTGGAGGGCGGCTTCGGGCTCGGGCTCTTCCATAATCAGCTGATATAAAAACTGCTTTTCCTTATCGGGACGTTCGAAAAATCTTCGGACAGAAATATCCGGGTCGGAAAGCATAATCAGGACATGGTCGTGTTTTGCAATTTTATGCAAGGTTTCTATTGAGATGTTTGTATCGACGAAAATCTTTTTATTCTGCGAATCTTCTTTTTTAAGCATGTCCTCCAGAATCCGCAGTTCGAGGATTTCACACTCTTTTGCAGCACCGTTAATCCATGCAAGATATTCTTCCGGGCTTCGTCTGATAAACTCGTGCCAGTCCTGCAAATCACGTGTATATGTAACGTATGGAAATTCCTTTGCATCTAACTCGGGCAGTAAAACATCATGATAGTTTTCCTCGCAGGTAATACCGTTGTATTTTTCTGCAAGCAGTTTAACCATTGTAGATTTTCCTGCATAAGCAGTTCCGGTTATAAAATAAACATTTTCAAAAATCATTTTGTAAACTCCGTATTCTCATCTGGCTGTGATTCTGCTTCTACCCAGAAAGGTTTGAAACCGCAGTCGAGAGCGGTTTTCCAGGACGGAAGATTTGCAAGACTTGTACCGTAATATGGAATTGCTCCGCGACGGAAAGTTTCGTTTCGTAAAAGTGTTACGAGAGTTTTTGCAATTCCACGGCCACGGTATTCTGGTAAGACGTCGATTCCAATCTGCCACAATTCTGGTGTATCTGCTGAGCAGCCGGCCATTCCCATAATTTTATCGCCGTCCATTGCAACTACTGCAAGTACGTCGGGACGCTCTGGTTTGAACTTGTCGCAGATTGCGTTCGGAAAGTTTTCGTTTCCGTAAAAGGGAGTGATATCATTCTGCTCAAGCCATTTGATTTTCAGGTCAGTTTTTACATCTATCAATTTTGCTTCTGGCACAAACATGTGATGAGTCAACGCCATTTTATAACCGTGCTTTCTTAACTCGGATTCAAGTTCAAAATAATTATGCTGCTCGAACAGCCAGATTCCCTGTTTGCCTTTTACCCAGTTTGTAAGCCAAGGATGTATTGATTCATCAGCTGAAATTACGGTGTTCTTTCCTAAAGTCGCCATCTGCAGGAAGAAGGGCTTATCTGAAAACTTTCTTCTGTTTGGGTTCAGGCACGCGCCAGTAATTACATTTTCACTTTTATCAAAATCCTGCGATGCACAGTTAAACTCAATTGCAAGCTGATTTTTTATCTTTTCTTCAATTTCTTTTTTACCTGGATTAAAACTCATTTTTTCCTCTGATTTGATTATATCAGAAAAATCCGCCAACACCACAATTTTTGTCACTCTGCCGTTACATTTTTGCAGCCAGAAAGCGGTGTAAATAAATCATCTTCTGTGTTACCTTATAGTCAGTGAGGTAAATATGATTTTAGGTGAAAAGCTAAGCTTACTCAGAAAACAAAACGGATATTCGCAGGAAGATCTGGCAGATAAACTGCACATTGCTCGCCAGACTGTAAGCAAATGGGAAAACGGTCTTGCCGTTCCGGAACTCGACGGGCTCATTGCTCTGAGTAATCTTTATCATATTCCGATTGACCGCATTGTAAAAAATGATGATGACTGTAATATTCCCCTGACGGAAAATGAAGATAAAACTGACCGCACAGAACTCATCCGATTCCTAATAAAAGCAAAGCAGAAAACCTACGCAGGACACGGAGCTGAGATTTCTCCCAGCCGCCCGGCTTCACACGATTTGAAATATGAAGAAAGAACTCCGGCTGGTGAACTCCTTTACATAGACACTTATCTTGGTGGAAAGGATTTTGCTGGTGAAGAAGCTGTCTGGAAAGATGGAGTACCGCTGTGGTCTATGAATTACTACGGCCGGGTAACAGGAGAGCCGTTCTCTGGAGATTTTCTAAAGGCAGCCCTTTTTGAAGTTCCAGCTGATAAGCCTTACCGCGGTCCAGACATTTTCCGGCAGGGAGATTATACCTACCACTGCCAGACCAACGGGGACTTTAACTGGTTTCAGGGTTATGAAGATATCTTCTATCTGGATACAAAGATTTACGAATTACATTTCCATGGCGGGATTATTGTATAAACGAAGTACCTAAAATGCTGACGGCAGAACATTCCGCCTACTGAATCTCAATTCCTGTCATATCAACACCAAAGCCGGTAAGCACACCTTTTATTTCTTCGGTATAGGCAAAAACATCAGGCTCATAGCCGACACCCTCGCCCTTCCATTTTCCATCATCGGGAATACCGCAGATTATTGTTGGAATCCAGCCCCATACATTATTCTTGTGTATTGATTTGCATTCACCATATCTTTGCATTCCGCCGGTAAAAGTGCCGACAGTTGTAATGTCCAGCTTATTTACGTATTTCCCGGCAATCATCCACATTTCGGCGGCAGAAAAACTGTATTTATCCTGAAGAATGTAAATCTTTCCTTTATAGTTTTTATTGATGAGTGATTCAAAAAACCGAACCTGCTGCATCTGGCCGCCACCATTATTTGAACGCGGATCAAGAACTATATAATCATATTTACAGGCCTTTGAGGCGGCTCTTGGAAATTCTTTCCAGTAAGGATTATTAAAATCTTTTGTACTTTCTGAACAACTATTAAAGCGGATGTAATAAGAGTTTGAAGTTGCTTTCTCAAAATAGGTGACTATAGGATCAATACTTTTTTTGCTTTTTTCATCTGTAACAAGATTCTTGAACTTCCATTCAAGACATCCTTTTTCACCCCTGTCAATTGTTATCGAGAAATGATAATCAAAAACGTATTTATCTAACAGAGCAAAGAGTTCTCCAACGTTTTGGCATTCATCAATCATCTTGAGTTTAAAACCCTTTTCTTTCATTTCTGTAAAACCAATGTAGGTAGTTCTAATCATAGTAGAAACTGCAGACTTCTCTTGTTTTGTAAGAGGAAAAAAGGAAAAGTCGTATTGTTTAAAAGCATAGCCGGGTTCCCATGTATTTGCTTCAGTGATAGGCCCTTCAGCGAAGCCCCACCAGCAATTATTATCACTTCCCCACGAAAGATTGTATTTGATATTATCTGGATCTATAAGTTCATACGAAAAAGTCTTTTCTGACTTGGGAGCCACATGCAGTTCCTGTGCTGAATCTCCCTGAAAAACTGTAAGCCAGACTTCAAGATCTGTTGTGTTTATTACCTTTGTTTCAAATGCAAAAATACTGCTGAAAAGTAAACAGATAATAAAACTTGTAAATAATCGCTTTGATGTTTTCATTTATAACCTCTCTTCTTTTATTCTACCATAAATTGTTCACCCCAGGAACACATTGCGTCCAGAATTGGAATCAGCGACTGACCAAGCTCCGTGAGACTGTATTCCGTTTTTGGAGGAACAACTGCGTAGACCTTTCGGTTAATCAGTTTATCATCCTCAAGTTCATGAAGCTGCTGTGCCAGCATTTTGTCTGTTATCTTTTTGATTTTTCTTTTGATTTCATTGTAACGCAAAGTTTCATCTTTCAGATGATAGAGAATAACGGCTTTATACTTGCCGCCAATTTTGCTGATAGTTGCATCTACAGGACAGTTATATTTATTCATAGCCTATACTTTCCTTTTGGGTAGTATATAACAAAAAAGTGCATTCTTGTCAAACCGATTTAATATGCTATAATGACGGCGACTAGTCGTAATAAATATTTTTGGAGAAATATTATGAATTTTTTGAATCTTGCTAAAAATCGTTTTTCTGCCAGAAAATATCTGGATAAGGAAATCCCACAGAATGTTCTTGATGAAATTCTTGAAGCCGGCCGCGTTGCCCCAACTGCTGCTAATTTACAGCCAGCCAGAATCATCGTTATTAAATCTGCAGAAGCTAAAGAAAAGCTTGCAAAAGCTGCAAATATTTACAAAGCACCGGTAGCTTTACTCGTTTGTGCTGATGCTTCAAAAGCATGGAAACGCCCGTTTGATGGACATCAGACAATTGATATCGATGCCTCAATCGTAACTGATCATATGATGCTCAGTGCCGCTGATAACGGAGTTGGTTCTGTATGGATCTGCTATTTTAAGCCGGATGTTATTAAAGAAGAGTTCAATCTTCCAGATAACCTTGTACCGGTAAATATTCTTGCTCTCGGCTATACAGAAGAAACAACAGACAGTAACCGTCACGCAACAGCAAGAATCCCTATGGATGAGCTGGTGTCTTATCTGTAATTGCTACTGGTGATTTTTCACACAAAGCGCTGAATAAACTCTTGTTTCGTGATATTCTATAGACAAACATGAAGTCAATTCTTACAATTCGTGTGGAAAAACCGCGCGATTAAGGAACAAATATGGCAAGCATTTTAATTAAAGACACAACCAGAGAACAGCGCGAGCAGATTGTCCGCGAGTCGCTTGGTGATGAATATGATGTTGGCTGCGGATACGAATCTACAGGTATCAACTATCAGCTTTATATTGACGGTGTAAAAGAACTCCGCGAACTCAATATGGAAGCAAACTGCGGCTTTGAAGTAGCACATCCGGAAGAAAGAAAATCCGGCTGCAATATGATTTAAACTGATATAAAAAGAGGACAGACAAATGGTAAAACACATAATTTTATGGACATTAAAAGAAATGAGCGATTCTGAAAAAGAATCTGTAAAAGCCGGAATCAAAGAAGGTCTGGAAGGACTTAAAGGAAAAATCCCGGGACTTGTAGACATCAAGGTAAACACAAACGGCCGCCTCCCCTCCTCTACTGCTGACTTAATGCTGGATTCCACTTTTGAATCTGCAGAAGCACTCAAAGGATATTCAAAACACCCTGAACACGTTGCAGTAGCAGACAGCAAGGTTCGTCCATTTACCGCAAGCCGTGCCTGTCTTGATTTTGAAATATAATCGAGGTCCTAAATTTCGTAAAGAAAATTAGTAACAGTTTTGAAATAAGTAAACTTCTATTTCAAAACTGTTACTATATTCCACAACCGATTCATACACTCCATTTCAAAACTGTAACTATTTTTTGCATATTTATTGTTGCATGGATTTCAAAAGTGTAACTATCATATATAACACTAAATATTAACTAAATTACTAGTATTTAACTATTTTCTAGTTTTATTTTAACTATATTTTATCTAATTCGCTATTTCTTAACTAAATATTAGTGTATCAATTTTTCTTTCACTCCCCTACCCCGCCATTTTTCTCACCACCTCCAAAACGCTGACAGAAGGCTCTAAAGCAACTTTATAACTATTCGATAATGTAACACGTTTTTTTCTAAAAAGCCTCTCAAAATCAATTCTTGAGCGTGTTTTAAAAACTGAAATTTTATAGTGCATTTTTAGTGTTTTCACTAATTACTAATCCAATTTTAGTTTTATATTAGTTATACTTTCACTAATTCACAACTATTTTTTATATAAAATTTGACAATTTCACTAAAAGCTAGTTATAATACAAATATAAATAAGTTGGGTGGGACAAAATGAAAACAATTACCTTTGCTCTTCAAAAGGGCGGTACTGGCAAAACAAGTGTCAGCGTTGCAGTTGCCCTTGAGCTTGCAAAAAATCACAAAGTTATTTTTATCGACGCTGATCCTCAGGGAAATGCCTCTGACTGGATTGGACCAAATGAACTTGAATACGAATTCTCTGATGCACTCACAGGAAAAGCTCCTTTAGGTCAGTGTATTTCAAAGACTCTTTCTCCGAATCTTTTTCTGCTTCCAACAGCAGGTCTTGGAGGAACTCTCCGTTCTTATCAGGAATCAGCAGAAGCAACAAAGCAACCCTATCATATTGCCGATGACATTATCCCGGAACTCGCAAAAATTTTTGATTTTTGCGTAATCGATACATCACCAGCCCTGGGAGCAATTGAACGCTCATGTTTTGCTGCAAGTGATGAAGTAGTACCTGTACTTCAGCTTAATCAGTTTAGTGTAGACGGTCTTACAATCTTCACAAATAATCTGGGTCAAATCAAAAAAGATATGCGTCTTGGTGAAAAACCGGTTCTTTCAAAGATTGTTTTGAACGGATATGACGCACGAATTGCCCAGCAGAATGATAATCTTGCAAAATTTAAGAGCATGAACATGTCTGGAGTTCAGTTTTTCATACTTCCAACCGACCAGGCATTCAGTAAATCTCAAAAAATTAAAGTTGCACCTCAAGATCAGGCTGCTACAAACACAAAAAAAGAAACTCTGGATGTTTTGAAAACTATTGCAAAGGCACTTGCCGAATAGGAGATAAAAATGCCTGTAACAAAAAAATCAACAATTGAAGATAAAAAGAAGCAGGCTGAACTTGCTTCAGAAAATCAGATGCAGGATCTTATGACCGCAATTTCAGGACTTGGTAGTGGAAACAGCACAAATAGTAACACTTCTGAAATAAAGACAGAAAACGAAAGCAGAGTAGGGGAGGATTTCAAAACTGTAACTAATTCTGCAGATGATAAACCTGGATATGTGTCTTTAGTTATTCCCAACAGCCTCAAGAAAAAATGGAAACTTTACAGTACACAGCACAGTATGAGTCTTACAGACTGTCTGAAACTCGGCATGAAGCTTCTTGAAGAAATGGAACAGCAGGGAAAGATAAAAATCGAAGACGGATTTGTAACGTTAAATGCATAAAAACATGATTTTTTTGAGTATCGTAATATAAAAACTCAAAAAATCTAAAAAAAACGTTAAAACAGGCCTTTTAAAGCGTCTGAGGGCAAATTTTGGGGACAGCAAAATGAAAAAAAATATTAAAAAACAGGAACAAGAACTCATTCCAGCAGATAATCCGGACAGCGAGCTTTTTGACATTGAAAAGCCTGCTCAGCAGCAGTATCTGGCCTATCTTCCGGCACTTTTTACAACTGCTTCTCTGCCTTTTAGAAACGTCAATAAAACAGTTTTTGAAAGAAAGGGAAGTAACGGCATTACCCTCAAACTTACCTCGCCTACAAATGTTCCTTTTGGCCGTTATGGTCGCCTTCTTTTAAGCGTTTTAACAACTCATGCTGTACTTGAAAAAAATAAAACTGGTTCAGTTCTTCTGGAATATGATAAATTATCTGATTTGCTGAATGAAATGCAACTGCCAAAATCACGAGGAAAAGACATAAAGGAGCAGTTGGAATGTTTTAGTAATGCAGCCTTTTCTTTTACACAAAAGGTTACAGAATTGAAATCTGCATATCTTTTTGACGGCTTATACGAAAAAGGAGAGTATCCAAAGCAGGATATTTTTGTAACAACTCATTCTACAGGTAATATTCGTTTTACAGAAGGAGTACAGTACAAGGAAGCAGATGACGGAACGGAAAATAAAAAGTCTTTTGCATTTAAAATCATTTTATCACCTGAATTTGCCGCTTTTTGTAAAAAACACGCAGTTCCAATAAATTATACAGTTTATAAATCAATTTCTTCGGCTATTGGAAAGGATATTTATGCCTGGCTCGTTTACCGAAATAATTCAATTACAGAACCAATTTTTATTTCGCGCAACAAACTTGTTGAACAGTTCAATCCTGTAGATGATGCGAAGAATGAAAATCAGGAAAATGTTAGTTATTTCAGAATCATTGAAAATATCAAAGAAATAAAACAGAAATTTTATCCGGAATTAAAAGTGACCATTGATAAAGGTGGAAATGGGATAACACTCTTTAAAAGTCCAGCTCCAGTTTTGACAGGAGACACAAGATATGCTCTTATTACTTCTGATATTTAAAATGGTTACATTTTTGAAATGATGTACAGTTTATCCACTTTTCTGTTTATGCTATTATTAGTTTAAAATATTAATAGTTAATTAATAGTATATATAAGAAGATATTTCAAAACTGTTATTATTTATTTCAAAAGTGTAACTAAGCGGAAATATCAAATAATAGTAAATGCTTATATTATAAAGAAATAGTTATAAGACAGGAATATTTCAAAACTGTTACTAAAAGAAGAGGATATCCACAGGAAATTTGTGAAAAAGTATTTCAAAACTGTTACTAAATTATTTCAAAAGTGTAACTAATACTATGGTTTTGTAGGGAAACTCGAAAAAAGAATGGGATTTCAATTCTGTAACTATTTTTTTTCTATCTGTAAAGCTTCCTTATTTCAAAACTGTTACTATTTTTAGCGCTATTGATTCTGTGTTTATTTCAAAAGTGTAACTAAGTGTAATACCCTTAGAAAAATAAAGGGCATTTATTGCCCAAAAGGAGAATTATGAAGAAAATCTGTATTTTGCTTTTATTTGGCCTGATTTTTGAAGGATGCAAGTCTATAGCATTTAAATCAAGCGAAACAAGATTGGAACTCAGGGGAAATCCGACCACAGGCTACACCTGGATTTACACAATTGGCGATGAGTCAATAATTCAGGTGAAGGAAGATATTCAGTATCTTGGAAAAGAGGGAATGGTTGGAGCTCCAAGTCTTTTTACATATACAGTTCGTTCACTAAAACAGGGCAATACAAATCTGAAATTCGAATACAAACGTCCCTGGGAAGATAAAAAGGCAGAAGAAGTCCGCTTTTTTGAAGTAACAGTAAAAGAAAATGGAAAAATCAGCATGACAGAAAAGAAGCCGGAGGAAGAAAAATTGACTTACAAATCCCTTTCAATGGCAGAAGGAATAAAGCTGATGTCAAAAGATTCAGATTTTATCCTTCTGGATGTAAGACGGCCAGATGAATTTGCAGCAGGTCATATTCCGGGAGCAGTTCAGCTTACAAATGAAAGCATGACAAAAGAGAATACAGCAGAAGTACTGCCGGATAAGACACAGAAGATTTATGTATATTGCCGGAGCGGAAGACGTAGTAAAGAGGCCAGTCAGAAGCTGGTGGACTGGGGATATTCAAACGTTGTTGAGATTGGCGGGATAATTGATTACGAAGGGGTACAAAGAATAAATCTTTTGCCCTAGAAAAATGTAAAATATATTATATGAAACGCCTAGAAAAATGTATTATTTTTGTTGATATTCCCCTAGAAAAGTGTAAAATATAGGTGATGGAACGATTTTTATATAATCAGCTTAAGAACTGGAAGGACTCAAAAACAAGAAAACCTCTTATTCTTGAAGGGGCACGCCAAGTTGGAAAAACCTGGCTTTTAAAACAGTTTGGGAAAAACGAGTTTGAAAACTTTATTTACATAAACTGTGATAATAATCCGCAAATGG
>JAEEGK010008148.1_pt1 | contig 24796 bp, 36 predicted proteins | sample 8958771 | NCBI WGS metagenome assembly JAEEGK01 (sample SAMN16246547, study PRJNA631951) | gut metagenome | biome: gut microbiome; feature: rumen; material: SC-attached | host: Bos | place: Iran: Karaj | collected 2018-10
AGTTTGTGAGGGGAAGCGCCCGGAGACCTGCCGCCGGGCGCCGATCCTCGAACGGGACGGATGGATACGATACAGGTCACCACGCCGACGGGGAGAAAACTCCGCGTCCGGCTTTCTGCCCTCCTGAAGGTGGACACGCAGTTCGACACCTGGGCCGACCGGCGCTCAGGGGCGAACCGGCGGTTCTTCCTGAGGTACAGGTCCGGCCGCCGCCTGGAGGTGGACCACGACTCCGCGACCGCCGTGTTCGACGCCCTGTCGCCGAAACTGTTTGAAACGATGTAGAATGCCGAAGAGAAACGATTACATTGTCATCCAGGAGCCGATGATCTCGGCGCTTGGGCTGAGCGGCGTCTCGCTCCTGGTGTTCGCCGTGATCCATGGCTTTACCAAGGACGGGGAGCAGCACTACCGGGCGTTCCCGGAGGACCTGATGAAGTGGACCGGCGCGTCGGAGCGGTCCATCAAGGCCGTCCTGAAGAGCCTCCTGGACAAGGGGTACATCAACCGGAGCAAGGTCGTGTACCGCGGGAAGGCCACCTTCGAGTACTGGACCAACTACGAGGACCTGCTCAAGAGGGTGTTGTCCGGGGAGCCGCTCGGACCGTACAGCCTGTACGAAAAGCCCAAAGGTGCAGAAACTGCACCCCTGGAATGCGGGAAAGACAAGGGTGCAGAATCTGCACACTTGGGAAAAGTGCAGAATCTGCACCCGAATAATGCAGAATCTGCACCCGTAAAGGTGCAGAAACTGCACTGCAAAGGTGCAGAAACTGCACCCGAGCCTATTGATAATGTAGTCAAGCACTCTTGTAAGCACTCAGATAAATATCTCTATCATCTTGATGCGGCCCGGCAGACCGGTCCGATCAAGCCAGAAGAGAGGAGAGAATTTTATAGAATTTTCTGGGAAAAGAACGCCGCCGACCCGGCGGCGGAGGCGAGGAGGTTCGAGAACTACTACGAGTCCCTGGGCTGGGAGGCGAAGGACGGCCGCCGGTACGACACGCCGATGAAGCGGCGCGGGCTCGCCCGGATGTGGGAACTCAAGAGCGGCGCCGGCCGCCTGTCCGCGGACTTCGGGAACGCCGAGGACCGCGAGAACCAGGCGAAGGCGAACGCCGCCTTCCTGAAGATGTGCGGCGAGCTGTACGAGGTCGCCTGCTGCACCGGCGACCCGGAGAACCCCCTCTGGCTCGTCAACCCCTCCTTCCGGTGCCGCCTCTCCTGGAGGGAGGACAGGAAGTCCTACGACCTGGTGTGGACGGGCACCGGCCTCCCCGTCGACTGGTACGACCGCCACGTCGACGTCGCGGCCCCCATCGTCAAGAAGCATTTCGCCAAGATGGCATCCATAACCTTCGCCGCGTCATGAACTACAACATCCAGATAGACCTGATGAAACTGAGGAACGTCACCGTGGAGGAGATGGTCGTCGGAGGGAAGCCGTGCCGGCGCGTCTGCATCCCCCTGGAGGACAACGCGGGCCCCGTCAGGTTCGACGGTGAATCCTGCTACCTGGCGCTTGCCGCCTTCGAGCTCCCGAACCCCAAGCGCGGGCAGACGCATTTCGTGAAGCCGCTGCTGCCGAAGACACAGGTGTTCGGGATGTCCTACGAGGCCGTCCGCGCCATCCCTTACCTCGGGAACATGCGTCCCTGGGACAAGCCGGGCCCGCCGGCGATATGCCACCTGTGCAACTACGCCGCCGGTGCGCGGTACACCTCCGGAGGCTACTACACGCGCTGCACCCATCCGCTGGCGGACGGGAACACGCCCCGCGACGTCCGGTACATCGACGCCTGCCCGAAAGACAACGAAAGACAAACCAAATAAACCAACCGCAATGAAGACAACCCTGATTATCCTGATGATCGTCCTCGCCCTGGTGGAACTGTGGATGTGGTTCCGCCTGAGGGGGAGGGAGCTGTGCGTCGAGCAGCGCATCAAGTATGTCGAGGCCCGCGAGGAGTCCGCCAGGACGGCCATGCGTCGGAACGGCGCGACGGCCGAGCACCTGAACAGCGAACTCCGCAGGGTCCGGAGCGTCTATGAGTACGCCTGCAAGGTCGACTACACAGTCACCGCGAAGGACCGCCAGGCCTATTCGTCGGAGAAGATGCCCGCCGTGGTCCGGAGCCGCATCGCCAACACGCTCGGCCATCAGATCCTGAAGAAATGCCCGGACCTGCTCAAGCGCATCAAGACGGACGACTCCGAGACCTACGTCGTCGAATTCGCGTTCAGGACCCTCGACAGGAAGCCATGAAAGTGACGTTCGTAACCAAGAGGGAACCGGATCCGCTGACGGCCGAGGCCATCAACCTGCGCTTCTTCGGATTCCTGGTCGTCCTGTCCAAGGAGATGCACCTGGACGAGGGCGCCGTCGTCGCTTCGGCCCGGAGGATCATGGAGAACGCCGACATCGAACAGGAGGACTGACCATGGGACGATATATTGCAAGACAGCCGAACGGGCTACTTTGTCGTTTCTCCACGGTGGTTGATTGTGTAACCGTTTACAACATGACCGAGGAGGATTATATCGAATTGTGCGCCGAGGAAGCCAGGGAGGAGGCGCGTTTTAACCTCGGCCAAAAGCATTTCGTCAAGCCATTCGAGCGGGTTCTCCAAGACACCAACGGGAACAACATAACCCAGGACGAGTGGGAGAACCTTCTCCGAGAAATGGGACACACTGGTGAGGCGCCAAAACTGGAGGACTGACCATGGAACTCTGCAAGGATTGCAAGCACTACAAGATGACGACGGACGGGCCCTACTGCCTGAGGAGCGCCGGCCATCCGAAGCCGGTCTCGCCGATCATGGCGAAGGACTGCTTCGAGGAGAGGCCGGCCGGGGAACCGGCGAACACGGCGCCCATGGAGAAGCCCGGGTACGTTCCAAGGACGAAGGTCTGCGCCAAGTGCGGCCGCGAGCTTCCGATGCTTCAGTTCAGCGTGAACCGCCGGATGAAGGACGGACACCAGAGCGAGTGCAAGGAATGCGTCGCGAAGACCGGCAGGAAGAGCCGGCAGCGGCTGAACGAGAGGAAGCGCGCCGAGAGGGACAAGGCGGTACAGGAGCAGCTGGAGGCCGGCGTCAAGGTCTGCAAGAAATGCGGACGGACGCTTCCGCTCTCCGCGTTCGGGAAGGGCCACGCGGCCGACGGCCTCCAGGCGTTCTGCAAGGAATGCAAGGCGGAGCAGGGACGTGCGGCTCTCGCCAAGCGCTGGGCGAAGGAGGCGGACGCCGTCCGGGAGGATGCCGGCAGGGAGGTCGTCCGGGAGGATCCTGCGGAGCCCAATCCGATGGTCCACGAGTTCGAGTGCGCCATCCGGAGTTTCGAGGTGCTGAACCCCATCCCCGGCGGCCTGGTGGAGATCCGCCTCGTCGCCGCCCAGGAGGACGTCCAGGGCGCCGCCATGCTGGCGCTCGGAGGAAAGATACTGACCATCAAAATCGGGCTGAAATGAAACTGGAGGATTTCGTGCGCGCCGTCAGGAACATGCGGTCGTGGCAGAAGGCGTATTTCGAGCGCCGGCAGCCGTACTGCATGCAGGAGGCGAAGCGCTGGGAGAAGGAGGTCGACAGGATGCTCGAAGAGGAAACTGAACCGCCGCTGCTATGACCAGGAAGGAGATAGTCGAGAAGTACGTATCCGGCTACGGGTACAGGCGCGTTTCAGGCGAAACCCTGGAACCCGTCATGCCTGTGCTCGTCCTGGACCTGATGTACCAGATCCACAACGAATGGCTCGCGGAGACCGCGAAGGGGTTCGTCCGGAAGAACCGCTACCACCATCAGAAATGGATGGAGGCGTACAAGGCTTTCAACCGGCGCTTCTACGGCGCCTTCACCGTGGACGAATACGACGAGGCCTGCTTCCTGATGGACGACTTCGAGAGCACCATGGCGAACGACCTGACCATCGCGAGGGTCGCCGTCATGGGCTGCTTCCCCGAACTGGAGACCGACCAGCGCATCGCGCTCGGGACGATATCGGTCTGCAACACACTCTGCCACATCGCGAATGCGTTTTGGCATAACGTCTTCAGGAAGCCGCACCGCGACGTCACCGGAAGGGTGGTCGTCGGCGACCCGCTTCCGAACGCGGACATCGAGTCGATGATCCATCACTCCATCCGCCTGATGAACGAATACTACCGGTCCATCGGAGGGACGCGGACGTCGGCCATCGCGCCGAAGTCGGTGGTCGACACCATCGACGTCATGATACGCCACATCTGGGACTGGCTAAAGGAGAACTGATATGAAGAAGATATTGTTCAGCGACAGGTATGGGCTCACGCAGGCCGTGCTTGCCGGCAAGAAGACCATGACGAGGAGAATCATACCACCCATCGAGATTGATTGGAACCGGCGGGGAAAGGTCACCCTTCCCGTGTCTCGTCTCAAAGGCGAAACGCTCTTCATGGACGCAAGCGGCGTCCTCGATGAGGAATCCGAATACCCGGCACCCGCAGAGTATCAACCCAAGTTCTTGACCGGCGAGACCGTCGCCGTGGCGCAGTCGTACAAGGATGCCGGCCTCCCTCCGGGATACATCATCGATGAGTTTCATCCGAATATCGAATATGAGGCCGGCTGGAGGAACAAGATGTTCGTCCAGGCCGTCCTGATGCCACGCCTTGTCCGCATCGTGAATGTCCGCATCGAACGGATGCAGGACATCACCTCCGAGGATTGTTTCCGCGAGGGAATCTTCAGGTTCAATCTGCACCACCACGAGCGGTATGCCTACACCGTCCGGCGCAAGATTGGCGACGATGAGACGATTGTCGAATTCAAGCCCTTCGACTCTCCCCGTGAGGCCTTCGCCTCGCTCATTGACAAGTTGTCCGGCAAAGGGACATGGGAGAACAACCCCTTGGTGTACGTCTATGAGTTTAAACTTGTGAAATAGATACCAATGAAAGCGCCTGACATTGTGAACGACCTCTTTGAAGACCCCATCAAAGCCGTGCGGCTACCTGACGGTCGACTGATAACGGCTTCGCTTGCGAAGATTCTCGGCATTAGTGTTCCACCTCAAGATGTTAGTGTGCCGGTTGCTGCCGTTAGTGTTCCACTCCCTGACGAACTGATTTATGATACCGAAACAGACTGAGTTCACGAGACGGATTCCCGTCCTGTCCAGGAAGCAGGAGGAGATTGATGCGAAGGTGGCCAGGAAGATGGTCTATGCCTGGGATGTGCTGCATGATCCGGAGCGCCTCCGCGAGGTGTATTTCAAGAACGCGCGCAGGCTGTCCAATCCACGGTACTGGGAACTGCTGAGGACCGTATGGGTGGCCGCCGGATCCACGGACACGGCTGACCTGTTCCGTCCGTACTTCCAGTCCCTGAGGACGTGCCAGTCGTGGTTCATGACGGTTGAGGACGCCGCAGCCCTGGAGCGGATGAAGTTCCCGCTGAAGGTGTGGCGTGCCTACGACCGGGAGCCGGACCCCGGCATCTCCTGGACGATAGACAGGGAATGGTGCGAGGCATACGCGAAGGTGCATAACCGGTCCATCAAGGAAAGAGTGGTCGAGCGTAGTGAGGTGTTCGCTTTTGTAAGTCGCCGACATGAGTCGGAAATAATAATACTTTGACGAATGAAAGAGATAATGCTCAGCGACGGCCTGAAGAAGGCGCTGCAGGAAGGAAGGAAGAGTACGATGGTCGAGGATGTCCTCCAGGACCAGATGAGAACCTGGTACAACAATCTTCCACCTCTTCCTCCCGGCTGGGTGTATGAGCTGGTTCCGGGAGAGTTGAAATACAATCCCGAGACCCGTTGCTACGAGACGACGATGGAGGCAAAGCCAAGGCAAAAATATATCATCAGGGAGGATTGACATGGAAAAAGACTACAAGATTGGAAAGGACGCATTTGAATTCTTTTTCGGGCTCATTGGGGTCTTCAATCATCAGTCCTTTTTCACCAAGAAACTTTGGAAAAAGGTGGATGGATTCAAGGATGTAGACGAGGCTGAGGTCAAGTGTGCATTTATGGCGCTGTGGACAAGTCAACATCTCGGGATTATTTCCTATCCTGTTGGTGCGTCCTGGTGCAACTATGGCGGCGACAGGGCTTTGTATGATGACTATATCAAGAGGTGGAAACCCGTCTTCATGGCTTACGGGGATTGGCAGTATAAGTCCAGATAGAGAATGAGAAAGTCGAAACACTATTGCTGCGAGTGCGCGTCGTGGCAGCCCGGAACCTGGTGGCGGTCTTCGGCGCAAGGAATCGTAGCTGACGGATCCTGCAAGGGAACCGGTCGCTCCGTGCTGAACTGCCACAAGGCCTGCACCCACTTCGTGCGGAAGAAGCGGACCGGATTCATGGTACACGGCGAGGGCCCGATAACGCCGCAGGAGATAGAGTACATCGCCCGGAAAATCGGCGAAATCATCGAGGATAATATGTCGACAAATGAGGATATAAAACAGGAAACAGCATAGCGAAGGAAACGCCCTTCCCTGGCGCATTGGTGCCTGATTGGCATTTGTGCGCGGTTATATGAAGGGCGTATGAATGAGCGAGAGACGAAGAATCAACCTCTCCCTGCGAGAGGAGACATACGACGAACTCCAGCAGGTCGTCCGTGATTACCACTTCAGGAATGCGTGCGAGGTGGTAAATACTCTCGTATCCATCTTCCTGAAGAAGGTCAGGAATCCGTATCAGTCCGCGACGGCGGGGGCGCCAGAGGACGAGGATGAGCGGTACATCAGGGAGATGTTCGATGAATTCGAGACGTGGGAGCCGACACCCCAGGCCGGTCACGCCCCGGTAATCAAACGGCCGAGGAGGATCAAGTGATGGCGAAGGACGAGGACTACAAGAGGATGATCCACACGGTAAGGTGGCTGCGGCTCCGGAAGGAGGTCCTGACCAGGCACCCCGTCTGTGAGATGTGCGAGAAGGAAGGCATCCTGTCCCCGGCCGTGGAGGTCCATCACGTCGTACCTGTCGAGACAGGGCTCACGCGCATGGAGAAGGAGAACCTGATGTACGACGCGCACAACCTGATGGCGCTTTGCCACGCCTGTCACGTCTCCGTCCATCAGGAGATGGGCAAGGGAACGAAGGCCGGCGCCAGGGAAAGGAACGACGGGAAGTCCGCGGCGGCGTGCCTGAAACTTTTCGGAGAGACGGGGGCGGTTTTTTGATTTTGGGGTGCCCGGCCCTAAACCTCGCCGCCAGTCTTTTTCACGCGCGTGGTGTTTTTTAACCCATTTGGGGGAGAGGGGCCCGCTGGGGCTTTGTTTTTAAGATTTTTTAAGAAAGAAGGACGTTTTTATGTCGAAATTCGAGACGGAATCCGAGCGCGCAATCGACCGTATAAAGCGCTACATCACGAAAATCCTCCGTGATGCAGGTGCCTATGACGCCACGCTCGGCTACCAGATCGAGCTGGTGGCAACTGACATCTACTTGTTCCGCTCTATAAGGAGGTCTCTCTTTGATTCCATCGACAAGCAGATGACCATCAAAGAGGAGAGTCGGGAGGGGAAGCCGAGGCTCAAGCCGAATCCGATGATCTTCCAGCTGCGCGAGCAGTCGAAGGTCGTGGCGAAGAACCTGGATGCGCTCCTGATGAACGTCAAGTCGAAGAAGGACCGGAAGCAGGCTGAGGACTCGCTGAGCGAGTTCATGAAGTCGATGTCTGACGATGATGAGAAATGACCGATGAGGAGAAAGAAGGGCTGCGACGCCTGAAGGAAGACGTGTCACGCCGGCTCCAGGAGTCGGCGGTGATGCTGTGCTCGGTCCATCAGACGGCGCTCTTCGGAACCGACAAGCGAATCGGGGACTATGTCACCGAGGTCATCTGGAATCCGGAGAAGCACAACCTCTATGAGATTCTCGGGGTCAACCGGTTCTTCTATCTTCTGGGGAAATATGAGTGGCGTCCTGGGAAGGTGCGCCACTTCTTCAAATTCTACGAGGCGCTGCGCTTTTCCGGCGTGGATCACCGGCGCCGGTACAAGCTGACGCCGATTCAGGCGTTCATCTTCGGCAATATCTTCGGATTCTACAACGCCGAGGGATTGAGGCTCATCCGCGACGTCTATCTCTTTGTTCCGCGAAAATTCTCGAAGACCACCTCGGTGGCATCCCTGGCCATCTACGACATGCTGTTCGGCGACAGCAACGCGCAGGCCTACGTCGGCGCGAATTCCTATTCCCAGGCGAAGATATGCTTCGACGAGATCCGCGCCATCATGAGGGATATCGACCCTTCCGGAATGGCCATCCAGGTGAACCGCGAGCAGATCTTCTTCAAGCAGGGCGGACGGGATTCGTTCATCCGCTGCCTGGCGTCCAATGCGAAGACGCTCGACGGCCTGAACGCCTCGCTCGTCATCATGGACGAATACGCCCAGGCGAGAGACACTGCGACCCATTCCGGCGCAGACCTGAAGAACGTCCTCACCTCGTCCATGGGCGCGCGGCGCCAGCCTCTGACCGTCGTCTGCACCACGGCTTCCGAGGTTATCGACGGCCCCTTCGCCCGCGAGCTCGACGGCGTGATGCAGGTCCTTCGCGGGGAGATGGAGAACGACAGCATCTACGCGGCCCTGTTCCTTCCGGACGTGGACGATGAGGAAGGAGATCCGAAGACCTGGAGGAAGGTGCAGCCGCATCTCGGCGTGACCGTCCGCGAGGATTTCTACCAGAAGGAATGGGCGAACGCGCAGCTCTCAGCCGATAACCGGATGGTCTTCCGGACGAAGCTGCTGAACATCTTCGCCATTAGCGAGCGCGCCGCGTGGATCACTCCGAAGGTGATATCGAAGGCAACCAGGAAGATGGACTTGAGCGGATTCCTGGGGAGGCCGCCGGCGATGTGCGCCATCGACCTTTCCGAGAGCGACGACTTCTCCGCCGTCGGTTTCAGCGTCTATGACTCCGCCCAGAAGGCGTACTATTTCGTCGTGAAATACTTCTTCCCAGAAGGCGCCCTGGAAGGGCATCCGAACGAACGCCTGTACAGGATCTGGGCGGAGCAGGGGTGGCTCACCCTCACGCCGGGCGACGTCATCGACTACAAGGTCATCGTCAACTGCGTCCTCGATGCGAACAAGTACCTGCAGATACTGTCAATCGGATTCGACCCGTGGAAGAGCCAGGAGGTCGTGAACATGCTTGCGGCCGCCGGTGCGAAGAACGTCCTGAAGCCGGTCCGTCAGACCTATGGCTATTTCACGGCGCCGGTGCAGTCCTTCGAGCATGGAATCAAGACCGGCAGGATATTCCTGGACGAGAATCCTATCAATGCGTTCTGCTTCGGGAACGCCGTCCTTGATGAGGACAATCTCGAGAACAAGAAACCCATCAAGCGCTCTCCGGAGAGAAAGATTGACGGCACGATCGTTTCCCTGATGTGCCTCCGGCAGTTCATCGACTACGAGCGGTAGGGTACCATTTGAGGCTTTGTGTGCGGATTGTAGGTAAACATCCACACGCATGAGCATTTTCACGCGCATATTCCGCCGGGAGGATCCTCCGGCGCCTACGCCCAAGCAGGAGGCCGAGAGATCGGCGCCGCCCACGCCCCGTCAGGGCGGCACGCTGTGGCCCTTCTACTCGGGCAACACGGCGCTCTGCGTCGCCACCGTGTTCCGGTGCGTCAAGCTCTTGTCGGATGCCGTGGCGGCCCTGCCCGTCCAGGTCATGCGCCGCAAGGGCGGCATCTACGTGGACGACCTCGACAGCCGCCTGTCCTTCCTGATGAACGTCCAGCCGGACGGGTACATGAGTGCCTTCGACTTCTGGTCGCAGGTCGTCCAGCAGGTGCTGCTGGAGGGAAACGCCTACATCGTCCCGGTGTATTCCGCCGCGAAGATGGACATCGACCGGATGGTGCTCTGCGGCAGGTGGACCGTCGCCTTCGACACGGTCAGCGGCATCTATCACATCCACGACACCGTCAACGGGATCAGCGGCCAGTATACCGAGGACGAGGTGATCCACGTCAAGGGCATGGTCCTGTCCGACCAGCGCCTCGGCGTCTCTGTCCTCGACTACGCCCGCCTGACCATGAGCATCGCCAGCGTCGGCGACGCCGAGACCTACGACCGCTTCAAGAACGGCGGCAACGTCCGCGGCTTGGTCGGAAACGACACCTCGGTCCGCGGCTTCGGCGAGTACCAGGACAAGGAACTCCAGAAGACGGCCGCCGACCTCGACGCCCAGTTCCACAAAGGCCAGCACATCGTGTCGCTCCCTGGCCAGGTGGACTTCAAGCAGCTGTCCCTGTCCTCGACGGACATGCAGTTCCTGGAGTCTCGCAAGTTCACCGTCCGGGAGATTTGCCGCTTCTTCGGCGTGCCGCCGTCCTTCGTCTTCGACGACACCTCGAACAACTACAAGAGCGCCGAGATGGCGAACGTCGCCTTCCTGTCCAACACCCTAAACCCGCTTCTCCGCAACATCGAGGCGGAGCTACAGCGGAAGCTGTTCCTCCCCCAGCAGTACGGCCGCCGGAAGATCCAGTTCGACCGGCGCGGGCTGTATGCCTGTGACCTGGACAGCCGGGTGAAATACCAGGCGGCCACCATCGCCGCCGGCCTGTACACCGTGAACGAGTGGCGGCAGGAGGATAACAAGCCGACCGTCGAGGGCGGCGATAAGGTCCTCGTCTCCGCCAACCTCAAGGGCATCGACGACTTGGGCGTGGGCCCGGCGCCGGAGCCCGCCGAACCGAAAAACCCTGACAACGATGAAAAAGAGTAAGAACGAAGAGATTCGCAGGGAGCTCTTGACCCTGTGCGCGGATCTCCACGTCCGGGAAGCCGGCGAGGGCGAGGCCCCCAGCCGGACGATCGTCGGCCGTGCTATCCTCTTCAACACTCCGTCCCGTCCCCTCTGGTCGGACGAGAACGAGGAGGCCGTGGAGGTCATCGCCCCCGAGGCGATCACCCGTGAGGTCCTCGACGCCTGTGACATCAAGTTCACCATGTTCCACAACCGGCAGCTCATCCTCGCCCGCTCCAAGCTGGGCAAGGGAACGCTGACTTACAACGTGGATGAGAAAGGCGTCACTTTCGAGTTCGAGGCGCCCAACACCGCCGACGGCGACAAGGCCCTGGAGCTCGTTCGCCGTGGTGACCTTGCCGGCTGTTCCTTCATGTTCTCCACCCACTACTGGGACGAGGGCTTCGTCTCCCGCTCCGTGGAGATCAGGGACGGCAAGTCCTACATCACCTACACGGTGAAGGCCGTCACCGGCATCTATGACTTCACCCTCGCCGCGGATCCCTACTACGACGGGACCGAGGTGGATGCCCGCGAGTTCAACACCGAGCTGCGGGAGGCCGCCAAGCCGGAGGCCGCCAAGCCGGACATCGCCAAGATCAAAGAGCAGCTTCGCGAAATGCGTCGCGCTGCAAATGATAAAATCTTTGTTTAACCAAGTTTTTCCCTGCTATGAAGAAAAACCAGATCAATGTTCGCGAACTGGTGCAGAAGTACCAGGCGAACTGTGAGCGCATCACCGAGATCGCTGATGCGTGTGAGAAGGAGCAGCGTGAGCGCAACGAGACCGAGACCAAGGAGTTCGAGGCCCTGACTCGCGAGAACCAGCTCCTGGGGATGCGGATGCAGGCGGCCACCGCCGAGTATCTCCGCGAGAACCCCGACGCCCAGGCCCAGGTCGAGAAGCTCGTCCGCGAGAATCTCAAGGCCGGCCGGCAGACCGAGATCACTCTCATGCGTGAAGGCGAGTTCGCCGGCATGATGGTCTCCGACGCCACCAGCGGCGGCATCATCCCCCTCCGCATCCAGGACTTCCTGGATCCCCTCATCGAGGGCTTCATCCTCAAGCTCGTCGGCCTGCCGATGCCTGTCGGCCTCTCCGGCGACTATGTGTGGCCGATCTATGACATCGTCGAGGCGACCGTCGCCGGAGAGGGTGTCGCCCTGACCGACTCCAAGATCAACCTGTCCAAGCTCACGGCCACCCCTGAGCGCATCGGCATCGCGATCCCGGTCACCAACCAGTCGATCAACCAGTCCGCCGGCGTCATGGAGACCCTCGTCAAGAAGGTCATGCCGCAGGCCGTCGCTCTGCTCCTGAACAAGATCGTCTTCGGTCTTGACGCGGTGAGCGGCGCCAGCAACCTCATCGGTCCGTTCGCGCACATCGTGGCCAAGGGCGGCGGTTCCCCGACCTCCGAGGACAACCGCTACAAGGACATGATCAATGTTCACGAGACCCCGAGCTTCGCCGAGCTCAACGTGATGAAGGCCAAGGTCCTTGAGACCGGCATCGAGGGCAACCATCTCTGCTGGGTCATGACCAAGACCATGAAGGCCATCCTGGAGGGCACCCCGGTCAACTCCAGCGGCATCTTCCGTCCGATGATCGAGGACGACAAGCTCTGCGGTCTGCCGGTGTACACCACCAACAACCTCCGCAAGAACGTGGTGACCTACAAGAAGTCCACCTACAGCTCCAGCACCTGCACCTGGGCTTCCTGTGACGCCGTCACCACTCCGGACTACGAGGTGGTCTGCACCCCGAACAACGAGGCCGCTGTCCTCGCCGCCCTGGAATGCACGACTTCCAACAAGGTCGTGAAGATCAACACCGTGACCGAGTACATCGGCCTCGGCGACTGGAGCTACCAGCCTATGGGCATGTTCGGAACCTTCCGCTTCATCGTGGATCCGTTCAGCCAGGCCCGCAAGGACGCCGTCGATTTCGTGCTCAACACGGACTACGCCACCAAGACCCTCCGTCCGGAGGCCTTCCTGTTGGCCGCCGCGAAGACCGCGAACTCCTAAACTGATCTGAGCCATGGAACTGGACATCATGCTCCTTAAGAAGCAGGTTCGGGCGGACGACTTCTATCAGGACGACGCCTACCTGCAGCATCTGCTGGATGCAGCGACGGAGACCATCGTCACCTACACGAACCGCGAGAAGGCGGAGCTCGTGGATAACGATGGAAACCTCCCCAAGATGCTCCAGCAGGCCACCCTCATGCTCGCCGCGCATTGGTACAACCAGCGCGAGAGCGTGTCCGCGGTCGCGATGCACGAGGTGCCTGATTCCGTCCAGACCCTGGTGAAACCTTTCAGGAGACTGGTATGATCGCGGGACGCCTGACCGAGTTCGTCGAGCTCCGGAAACCTTTCGTGGAGACGGACGCCTTCGGGTCGGAGAAGATCTCCTTCCCGAAGGGCCGCCTCGTCCACGCGGAGGTGAACTGGAAATCCGGCCATCTCAGCCAGGAAGCATCCGAGCTCTTTCCCGATGGGCGGGTGGAGATAATCATCTACTCCGCCCATCCGGTGGAAGAGAAGTGGCGGGTCGTATATCAGGGCGTCACCTACACGGTGGGAGCCATCGAGTCCAATCGGCGGAAGGGCCTCAAGCGGCTCGTCTGCGACAGGGTGAACGAGTAATGGCGCGCACCCTTGAATATGACGACCGCCAGCTCCGCGAGCTTTTTGCCCAGATGGACGAGAAGCAGCGGAGCAAGGCGATGAAGGGGGCCTTCCGTACTACCGCGAACCTTCTCCGCCGTGCGTCTATCTCCAACCTTCGTGCGTCCATCCATAGTGGGAGGGACCTCGAGAAGGGAGTACGGGCCCTGGTGTTTAAGCAGAAGCTCGGCTTCCGTGTCACCGTGGGCACCGTTCTCCGAAAGAGCAAGGACCACACGCGGATCGTGGCGAAGAAGGGATTCCATCTCAATCGGGCTGGGCTGGAGAAGCCGGTCCTCATCTGGGCCGAGGATGGCACCAAGGAGAGGCGGCTGAAGGGGTCCCGAGGTTCGCATAGGACCAAGACGGGATTCCGGAAGCGCTACCTGTTCAATGGCGCCTTCAGAGGCCGGATGCCTGCCTACCAGTTTATCGTGAAAGCCAACCAGCAGGTCGGTCCGCAAATCAACCAAACCCTCCAGGATAACTTCCGCGCATCCGTGGAAAAGACCGCAAAGAAGTATGGCTGTACTGTCTAAACCTGTCACGTCCATCAGCGTGGGCCTTCTGGTCCGCGACCTGCTCGTCTCCGACGCGCGGGTCGCCGGCCTGGCCACGAAGATCTATCCCGTGGTCGCCGAGGCAAACGCCCAGCTTCCATACGTCTGCTACCGCCGGGCGAATTTCGACCGGCAGCAGGCGAAGGGCCCCGGGCAGGGCGCCGACACCGTCGCGGTGGAGATGCTTTGCTACGACAAGACCTATGCCGGCAGTATCGAACTCGCCGAGGCCGTCCGGGCGTGCCTGGACCACCAGAGCGCGGTCTACGATGACGGGGATGGGCATCGCCTGGTGGCGCGGTCCATCGACCTGGAAGGGTCCGAGGAAGGATGGGCGGACGATGCCTACGCCCAGTCCCTGGTATTTACCGTAAGAGTCAACAACGTTTAATACTATCGAATTATGTCTACTACGAAAGTTGGATACGTCAACGGCAGCGACCTGCTGCTGAAGGTGGGAGGCAAGGCCATCGGCCACTGCACCACCCACACGACGACCTTCAATACCGAGACCAAGGACCGGAGCGTGAAGCCCGTGGCTTCCGCTTCCATCTCTGCCGGCCTTTGGAAGGGCAAGGGTGTCACCGGTCTCGGCGTCAGCATCTCCTTCGAGGGACTGACGAACTACGAAGAGACCGAGGGCGGTTTCAAGACCCTTCTCAACGCCTGGAAGACCGGACAGCCCGTCGAGGTCGTCGCCCTCGAGCGCGAGAGCACCGACCCGTACCTGACCGGCTCCTTCGTCATCGCCTCCCTGGAGCAGAGCGCTCCCGCGCAGGACGACGTCACCTACTCCGGCACCCTGGAGAACAGCGGCGAGGTCACCCTCGACACTACCAAGATCACCGGCGAAGCCCTCACTTAACCTGGTATGAAGACGGCCATCAACATCCAGGTCGGCGACCGCACCTATCCTTTCCGGATGACCCTCGGGGCGATGCTCCGCTTCAAGAGGGCCACCGGGAAGGATCTCGCGCGGGACGAACTCGACACGGGCAACATCGAGGAGGTCGCGCAGCTCCTGTACGCCTGCCTCGCGTCCGCGTCCGTCGCAGACAAGGTCCCGTTCTCGCTGACGTTCGACGAGTTCTGCGACAACCTGTCCGCCGACGACATGTTCGCCATGCAGGATCTGCTGACGAACCAGCCCGAGGCGCCCGCTCCGGAGGCCGAGGCCGCCGGCGGGGAAGAAAAAAAAAGTTAACGACCATCGAGGAGGCCCTGGGCGTGGCCCTCGGGTGCCTCGGCCTCTCCTACGATGACTTCTGCGCCCTGTCCCCCGGGGAGTTCAACCAGGTCAACAGGAGCTGGTCGGAGCGCGAGAAAGATAGACTGCACGGAGAGTGGGAGCGGACGCGGGTCCTGGCCACCGTCTTCGTGCAGTCTCATTTGAAGAAGCAGTTGGACCCGCGGAAGCTGCTCCCGTTCCCGTGGGACGCCCAGGCCCGGAAGGGCCCGGCGAAGAAGAGCACCAGGGAGCGCTTCGAGGAACTGAAACAAAAATTTGCAAGCGATGGGATCGACAATCAGCATAACATACAAACTGCAGGGGAACGCGAAGGACCTCAAGGCGCTGATCAGTGACGCGGACGGACTGAAGAAGGCCTTCAACGGAGCCGCCGTCCAGGCCGAGCAACTCCCCAAACGGATGAACGGCCTGCGGTCCCTTGCCGGATCGATCACCAAGTCCCTTGGAGGGATGGCCGCCGGCCTCGTGTCCGTCGGCGCGCTCATCAAGGGCCTTTCCAGTGCTCTCAACACGATGAAGGACTTCGAGCGGGCCAACTCCGAACTGGCGTCCGTCCTCGGGAAGTCCGTCGGCGAGATCGACGGTCTCACCGAGGCCGCCATGGAACTCGGCAAGCGCACGTCCTTCACCGCCGCTGAGGTGACATCCCTGCAGACCGCCCTCGCCCGCCTGGGCTTCACGGAGGGGCAGATCACGTCGATGCAGGAGAGCGTCCTGAAGTTCGCCGCGGCCGTGGGCACCGACCTGGCCAGCGCCGCGGACTTCTCCGGAGCGGCAATCCGGTCCTTCGGACTGAAGGCTTCCGACGCAGGTGGCCTGCTGGACCTCATGGCGGCGTCTACGTCCAAGTCCGCACTGTCCTTTTCCAAGCTGCAGACGTCCATCGCAGTGGTCGGGCCGGTGGCCAATTCCTTCGGATTGTCCGCCAGGGACACTGTCTCGATGCTCGGAGTGCTGTCCAATGCCGGTTTCGACGCCTCGAGCGCGGCGACCGCCCTCCGGAATATCCTGCTCAATCTCGCCGACTCCAACGGCAAGCTCGCCCAGGGCCTCGGCCACACGGCGACGACGATGCCGGAAATCATCGACGCGCTCCAGGAACTGAAGGACCGTGGCGTGGATCTGAACGAGACGCTCGGGATGACTGACAAGCGCTCCGTCGCCGCATTCAGCGCCCTCATCGACGGCGCCGGCGACGTCCGCGAGTTATACGAAGCCCTGGGCGACTGCAACGGTGCCCTGGACCAGATGTACAACACGATGACGGACAACCTGGAGGGCGCCATCAAGCGCGTTGGCTCCGCCTGGGAGGACCTCGTCCTCCAGTTCCGGAACTCGACCGGCGTCCTGAAGAACGTCTTCGACCGGTTCGCCCGCGGACTGAACGTGTTCTCCAACATGGAGAAGGGGATGTCCAGGCGCGACGCGAAGACCGCCGCCCTGGGCGACGCCTTCATCGGCTCCGGCACGCTGAAGACCCTGGAGGAGTACGATGCGGCCATCGACCGGCTCAATGCGAAGGAGAAGAAGAGCGCGGCCGACCGGAAGTCCCTGCGTGTCCTTGAGTATGCCCGGAACAAGATCTGGCTGGAGCAGATGAACTCCTCCGTCGCCGCCTTCGGCGAGGAGGAAGCCGCAGTCAAGGATCTGGCCGGAGCGGAGAACGCCGCCGGCAATGCCGCCGGAGGATCCGCAGACAAGCACAAGGGCCTCGCCGATGCCATCCGGGACTACAACACATCCGTCGAACGGGCCGTCCAGCTCAACCAGGAACTGGGCTATAAGCAGACCGACGAGCTTGCCCAGCTGGACGCCATGCGTTCCGGCCTTACCAGCCTCATCAACAAGTACGGCACGGAGAGTGCCGCCATCCAGCAACTCATCAAGGACTACAAGGACCTGCTGACCGCACGCCGCGGGGGCGGTGCGTCCGGGCTCGACCTTACCGGACTCGGAGCCGTGTCCGGCAGCGCCCAGGTCATGGGCAAGAAGGTGGCAAAGCCCGGCCTGGTGGGGACCGACCTCAAGAAGTACACGAAGGAGACCGCAAAGGCGATGACCCAGTCCGAGGCCCTGCAGACGACCATCGGCGCCCTCGGCGGCGTGTTCCGCGACCTGGCGGGCGCCGTGGGCGAATCCGCGGCGGCCTGGCTGGAGTGGGGCTCGAACCTCATGTCGGCCATCGCCCAGGCGCTCCCTCAGCTGACCGCCCTGTTCGTGAAGCAGAACGCGGCGGCGACCGCCAATACCGCGGCCGCGGCCTCCGGTGGTGCGTCCGCCGTGGCCTCCATCCCTTACGTCGGTCCTGTCCTCGCCGTGGCGGCCGTGGCCTCCATCCTCGCCGCCCTGGCGAGCCTTCCGAAGTTCGCGGCCGGCGGCGTCGTCTCCGGACCGACCTTCGGCCTCATGGGCGAATACGCCGGCGCGCAGCACAACCCCGAGGTCATCGCTCCGCTGAACACCCTGCGCCAGTACATCCAGCCGGTCGGCGGTGTCGGGGAGGTCGACTTCCGGATCCGCGGGCGCGACCTGTACGGCACCCTGAAGAAGGACCGTCGACGGTCCTCCCGGTCGTAGGTACCCGAAGCCCCTTTTCCCCGGTTATAGTAGAAGCTCTTAACGATGGCCAAGCGACTACGGTATTCCGGGGAATTTTTGTCCCTTCACGGGGACGTCTGGAGGTGCGAGATCCTCCAGGAGGCCCCCGCCGCATTCCCCTCGGTCGGGGAACTCGTCTTCCCGGCCGACGAGCCGCTCTCCATCGAATGGGACGCGCGCGCTCCGGAGGAGCCCGTCTGCGGGTCCATGGCCACGCTCGCCATCGAATCTCCCGGCGACCGCACCTATGCGGACCTGTACACCGAAATCCCGGGCTCCATCCGCCTGGACGTCTACCGGAACAACGCCCTGTACTGGAGCGGATGCCTGGACACCGAGACCTACGGCGAACCCTACGACCGCGGCTCCCACTATGACGTCGAGCTCACCTTCTACGACTTCGGCGTGCTCGGCCGGATCCCCTACGACCTCACGGGGAAGAAGACCCTTCGCGAAGTCCTGGAGGGGGCGCTCGCCGCTTCCGGAATCAACTACGGCTCCATCAACGAGGCCTACACGTCCACGAAGTTCACGGACGACACGGCCGCGACCCTATCCGCGCTCAGCATCCCCTCGGAGAACTTCATCGACGAGGACGACATCGCCTTCGACTGGGAGAAAGTCCTGGGCGGAATCCTGCAGCCCCTCGCCCTGAAGGTCATCCAGAAGGCGGGCGTCATCTGGGTGTACGACATCAACGGCCTGTACACGAAGAAACCGTCGGTCGTCCCCGTCGAGTGGGACGGCGTCGGCCAGCGGATGGACGCCGGGAGGGTCTTCAACAACCTCCGCGTAACCTTCTCCCCGTATTCCTCCGCGAAAATGGGGAAGGAATTCAAGTACGGCGACACCTACGGCCCGGAATATACGAACCTCGGGTCGGACGTAATGACGCCGGACCGGTACAGCTACTATCCCAACTACGCCGAGGCCAAGAGGCCCAGCGGATCCTGGGACTACAACCTCATCGACTTCACCATCTTCCGCTCCTCGAACGCCTCCAAGTGCAAGGGCCTCGCCGCCATCGGCGGCAACAACCGCTTCTTCAAGATCTACCCGATGCTGGGAGGCTCCGAGGCGGAAGGCGTCGCCGTCGGCTTCTATACGGGCGGGCACGGCCCCCTCACGACCGGATGGCCGGTCCTGAAGGGCGTCCAGCCCGGCGCACATCCGCAGAACGTCGCGATGCGTACCGAACGGATCTTTCTGCCGCCCCTGAGCGCGGACGACCAGAAGAACAACCTCGTCCGAATCGTCATGGAGGCCCTCGCCGACGTCCGGTACAACCCGTTCGAGGATGCGCCGAAGGACGAGGAGGGGAACGACAACGACATCTTCGACTCCTTCCAGAGTTTCGGCTCCCAGGCCTTCATCCCCGTCGACATCGTCCTGTACAACTCAAACGGTACGGCGCTCTACCACTACGAGAACAAGTACATCACCGCGAACGGCCACCCCGGTGACTCCATCGCGAACTGCTCGGCGACCAAGCACGCCAACGGCACCACGCGCGACGGATGGAAGAGCGGGAACGCCAGTTTCGGCGACGCCTGGCTGTCCTACTACGACGGCGAGCTGGACCTCGTGACCGGCCATGGCGTCGGCGGGTGGAAGACCAACAGGCAGAACTTCGGCAAGCCCTGGAGCGAGGGGCGCAGGGAGTCCAAGCGCAAGCTGTACTATTACGACATCAACGGAAACAAGCAGGACTGGTGGTTCTTCGAGAGTTTCAAGAGGGCTCCTGACGGCCAGTTCATCCCGTACCCTCCCGCCGGCGGATACCTGGAGATCCGCGTCTACAACGGCATCTACATCTTCGACGACATTGACCATTTCGACCAGACCCTTGCCGGCGAATTCAACGACATGGGGCTCTACCAGAAGATGCGCTGGCTCCTGTACAAGGCCCCGGAGGTATCCGTGGTGCGTCGCACCCTCACCTTCGACGAGGCGGAACTGGACGACGTCGAGTATTCCGGCGTCTGCAACCCGAACGCGAAGGAGGACCTTGACATCGAGACCATCTGCGGGACGGCCGGCGCCGTCTGTCCGACAGCGAGGGGCATCCTGCTCAGAACCTCGAACGGCGAACAGCTCCAGCAGTTGAGGCGCACCGGGCGCACGGAGAGCGTCGAGCAGCTGCTCATCGGAACGCTGTTCTCGCAGTACGCCACCCGCAAGACCGTCCTCTCCGGGGAGGTCGTGATGGATCCGGGAGGACTTACCCTGTACGGAGAAGCCGCGCAGGAGGAAGGCGTGAAGCTGCTGATGACCTCGGAGGTGCAGCATGTCAGGGAGGAGATGTCCGAGGCGGAACTCCTCGAAGTGAGACCCGACGAATATACGGCCGAGTGACCATGGGAACCTATACGAAATCGAGCATCAACCGGGCGGCGCGCCCGCGTTCCGAGCGCCTGAGGGAGATCGGCGGGGCCATCGTGTCCACGTCGGCGTCCCTGATCGGCAACAACAACTACGTTCCGTCCGGACCCACGCACTCGCACGCGAACCTCGATTCGCTGAACATGATCACGGTGGAGGAAGGCTACATCTACCTCACCGACACATACGTCGACGAGACGACGGGAGACGAGGTGACGGAGACCGTGAAGGCGTCCGTGGGTTTTGCGGACAGGGCCGCCGCGAACGCCTCCGGGCACACCCTTGACTGGTTCATCCCGGTCACGGTGAACGGAGTCCTCGCCCTGAAGCTCAACCCCGTCTATGCAGGCCTCTGGGCGGAGGGCTGGAGTTCCGCGGGTGGTTCCGGCGGCGCGGGTGGTTCCGGCGGCGCATCGTCCCTTTCCGGACTCGACGATGTGAGTCTCGGCACGCTCGCCAACGGAGACCTACTCGCATGGAACGGCACGGCCTGGGCGAATATCGCCCAGTCCTCCGTCACGCCGAGCCTCACCGGCTACGCCACGCAGGAATGGGTGAGAAACCAGGGCTATTTGTCGGGTGTTCCCCTGGCCACGGATTCCGCCATTGGCGGCTTCAAGACAGGATATAGCGAATCGGGGAAGAATTACGCCGTGCGGTTGGCGGATGGCAAAGCCTACGTGTACGTCCCATGGACCTCGTCCTCCTACAGCCACCCTACGGACGGCGCGAACACGACCATCGAGGAGGCGGCCACGAAAGTGCTTTCCTCAATCACGGTGAACTCCCTCGGCCATGTCACCGCAGTCGCCTCGAAGACCATCGCGAAGGCGGACATCCCCGCGTTGGACTACCTGCCGTTGACCGGAGGCGAGCTGACCGGCGACCTTTGGCTGCACACCAACAGCGCGAACTACGGAAGCAAGCTCTGGTTTGGTGACAAGGGAAGCGGAAGCGGCTATGTGTACCTGCATGAGGACACGGATGACCATCTTCACATCCACGCGGACAAGGGCCTGCAGCTTTCCACTGGGAACAACTACGGCATCCAGTTGCAGAACAACGTCACCCTGGACAGCACCCGATCCCTCGCCCTCGGTGACGGTGTCCTCACCTGGGACGCGACGAACAGCGCCTGGAAGTTGACCGGGAACTTCTACGCCACCGGTTACCTCACAGCCGGCGGGGTGAACATCCAGAACGGCGTGCTGAACGTGGAGAACAATGTTGTAATAGACTCCTCGAAGACCGTGACCTTCGGATCCGGCGCCGTCCTGTCCTACAGCAACGGCTGGAAACTGACCGCCGGCCTGAACGTCACCGCCCTCACCATCTCGAATGGGGTCACCACCCTGAACGTGGCGACCGCAATCTATAACCTGCAGCAGTCCCTCCAGAACCACGAGCAGAGGATTAGCGCTCTTGAAAACCAGTAAGCCATGAGCCATCGCAACGGAATAATATACGTTGACACGTCCCAGAGCCCTCCGGTCGGCATTTCGATGGAGGACATCCGGGCCGTGCTCGGCAGTTCCCGAAACGACCTCGGGTCGCTAATCCGGAGCGGGAAGGTGAACCGGTGGGCGAAGTTCAAGCCGGTCCGCCATCAGCAGGTCGGCTTCGTGACCATCGCCCAGAGGATTGAAGCCGGACACGGATTCGGCCCGGTGTCTCCTCTCGCCTGGTCGGTCATCCAGGGCAACTCGCTCCCTGACAGTTTCGAGTACCTGCCCCCGCGCGGGATGGGAGGCGGGAATGGCGGCGCGAACGAGTGGTTCCGGTTTTTCGACTTCGCCCATATTGAGAACGACCTGTCCCAGCTCTCCAGCGACGGCTACAACCACAACGCCATCGCACCGATTGACTGGTTCCTGCACATCGACGGGATGGATGACGCGAAGGTATTATCCTTCAACACCTTCTACCGGAGGCTCTCGGATGTGAAAATCCGGGCGAAGTACCGAATCGGGAACCGCTGCTCCATCGGTTCTCCCGGGAATATGGAGCTCAGCCTGGACGAACTCTCTTTCTACACCGGTGGAGGTTCTGTCGGGAACGTCGGGAACCAGTTCAAGCTGTGCGTCACGAACTACGCATCCGGCGCCCTGCATGCAGTCGAGGCGCCACAGGTGTTGAACGTGCTGACCGACACGGGAGCCGGCGTCGGCTTCGAGATAGACCTGTCGTCCGTCATGCCGGGCGGCGGAGGACAGGTTTGGCCGCAGGACCAGGACACCGGCTTCTCCTTCTATCCGCGCTTCAAGGACAAGGATACGTCCACCTACTGGTCCGCCATCATCGGCACTCCGCTCCGGCTTGTGACGTACCTCTTCAATCCGCTGGAGATCACCTTCAACGGCGCCATCGCCTTCTACGACGGCGCCCCGGACTCCGGCGGCCGCCTCCTGGCGTCCTTCACGCCGGACGGGAACGCCGTCAAGGTTACCCCGAGCGGCGCGTCGGGATCCTCCGTGACATGGAACAGCAACAATCTCTATGTCCGCCTGTATTCCATCTACGTGACCAACAACGACAACGCCGATATCGGCTGCGCTATCCTTTCCGACGGCGTCGAGATCACCCTCGGCGGACAGACGATCGTCTCCAACGGGGTCACTGGCGGCGCACCCACCTTCACGGTCCCGGCCAATGGCCACTATACCGTCGGCGGAATGGGCGCCTATACCGACTTCTCCTTCGGCCCGCAGAATATCACGCTGACCTCCGGCGGCGGTTCGCCTACCGACAAGCGGGCGAACTTCCCGGCCCCCACAATCAAAATCACGAGCCTGCAGACCTACCCCTACACGTCCGGGCAGAAACTTTACTACTACTAAAATGAACTACAAGACCAAGACCTATCTCATCTTCGCCGCCTGCCTTGTGTGGGGCTTCTGCGCCATTGTCGCCACCTCCGCCTGTATCAACAAACTGGATGCGTTCCATGTCATCTGCGGCATCGGCAACATCGTCGCGAACCTGGTCCTGCTCGGCATCACCCTCAGCAAGACCAGCAAGGAGTACGCCATCAAGTACCTGGAGGAGTGCAACCCGAAAAAGACTGATAACAAGTGACTACAATCATGAAGAAAATCGACGTGCAGAACGCGGTCAATGCCCTCGGGAGGGTGCCCGTGAACAAGGTCAAGAACGACCAGGTCAGAAACACGCTCATCCACGACTACCGGAAACTCCGCAGGGTCTCCCGGGAGATCGAGCAGGAGCGCCAGGACCTTCTGGAGAAGTTCCGCGAGGACTTCGCCGACGAGACGCTCGACGTCCACGTCCTCCGGGAGTCCGGCAGGCCCGTCGTCGACCATGACGAGTTCCTCCGCGCCGAGGCCTCCATGAACCGGCTCCTCCAGAAGATGTTCCAGGAGGAGGTCGCGGAGGACCTCGAACTCGTGAAGGTCTCCATGGACGACTTCGTCAAGGCGGTCAAGGACGGAGACTACACCTTCGAGGACTTCGCCGCGCTGGACGGAATAATCATCGACTAAACTTATACGACCATGGAAAAGCCAGACAGGCAGTATTTCGGCGCCACGCCAAAATACATCCTTGAGATAGACGCGGGGCCGCTTGCGATGTCGGACTACGACTTCTTTATCAGGCTCCAGCGCGGACCGAACTCCTACGAGGTGCGGAAGGACGAGATGATCGTCGCCGACGGCGACTACTACTTCATCGTGGACACCGCACGCCTCGGCGTCGGCCTCGTCTGCCTGATCGCCGTGACGAGCATACCGGACACCGACGTCGACGGAGGCTTCCGGACGGAAGTCGATGTTATAGAGACGTTCCTCGAAATCCTCCCGCTATGAGCAGCTGCATCTCGGTAGGCATCCGCCGAGCCGGTGCGGTAAAGGTCTCGGCGGCGAAAGAGCCGGATACGGTGAAAGGCCTGTCCTGCTCCGCCGTCGGCGGAATCTCCGTACGCGTGTCACGCGTCTGCACGCCGAACATCAGGACCCCGTACCTGGAAATCCAGCCGGAGATCATCTGGGTGTACCCGGAATGGGCGGTTGACAACGACGTATTCAGCAACACAACCTGGCATATCATCTAAATCTATATCACTATGGCACATGCATCCTGGGTAACCCCGAACAAGCAGGGCGGAAGCGGCAACGACACCGTATCGTGGTCCGCGTCGGCACACACCGGGAGATCCCCCCGCACCACCACCGCTGTCTTCGCCGCATCTGGCGTAGAGAGCAAGATCCTTAACATTACGCAGTCCGGAAAGGCGGAGTTCGTCGAACTCGCCGACACGGCGACCGTGTCGAAGGACGGCGGCACGGTGACCATCACCGGGAAGTCCAACTCGTCCAAGCTGACGTTCTCCCTGACGGGGGCGAACGGAATCGGCCTCGTTCTTCCGTCGGTCTATATCGCCAACTCCGTCGACACGAACAACGGCGCGGCGATCGCCGGAGACCCCGGCGCGTCGCAGGAGTACACCTTCTCGATCACCTTCACCGGAATCGGGGCGAACGCTTCCGTCTCCGAACTCGTGTCGCAGCTGACCGTCACCATCAACAACGGCGAGACG
>JAEEGK010008149.1_pt1 | contig 24795 bp, 20 predicted proteins | sample 8958771 | NCBI WGS metagenome assembly JAEEGK01 (sample SAMN16246547, study PRJNA631951) | gut metagenome | biome: gut microbiome; feature: rumen; material: SC-attached | host: Bos | place: Iran: Karaj | collected 2018-10
TTAAATAATAAGTATCTTTTGATACCATATATACACCTTGTTATTTGACCTTTAATCAACCAACAACTACCAAGAGGTAAAAATGAAAAAACTTCTCACCTTATCTCTCGCTTTGGCCTTTGCGGTCTCTTTTGCCATGGCCGCCGACATCTATGTGTCCCCCGACGGCACCGGCGACGGCTCCAGCGCCGAAACTCCGACCGCTGACCTTGCCGGAGTCATGGATAGCGCCACGAGCGGCACCACCATCAATCTCGCCCCTGGCGATTATTCTATCGCCGACCATTTCAACCAAATTGATATCTGGGGCGCCGGCATGACCGCTCTTGTTTTTAAGGCTACAGGCGTCACGCTAAAAGGTGCCGGTCCGGAAAAGACCACCATCGTCGTGCCCGACGGCTATGTCGGCATCCGCATGGAAAAAGACGGCGCCTGCGTCCGCGATCTGACCGTCAGATCCCTTGGCACCAAGCTGCCCGTCAACCACTACAACTGGCATATGCAGGGCGCCATCTGCGCCTGCAACTGCAGCGGCATGAGCGTCATCAACGTCGCTATTTACAGCAATTCGCAAAACGACGGCGGCGGCATCCGTCCCTTCTCCTCTTACAGCTCCACTGGGCTGACCGTCAAAAAGCTGGCCGTGTACGCCCCCAACTGCTACACCCCGGTCTTCTTTAATAAATGCGCAGGCTCCACGGTCAATCTTTTGACCGTCAAAGCCGCCAGATCCAACAACCAGCCGGCCATCTATGTCGGCAACTGGCCCTGGGGCGGCGGCGGCAGCTACGATCTGAACAACATCATTGTCGACTCCTCATATATGCCCTTTACGGTCGAATATAAGGACGGCAGCGACAATGTCGTTACGGTCAACAACTCCGCCTTCTATGATTGCAATCCCAGCAGCGTCGCCGGCGAACACGTCACTTTCAACGGCTGCACCGACTATCCTGCCGGCGCTGACGATCCCGGTCTTCAGGAGGTTGGCGGCCTCATTCTGACCGCGACCAACCCCACCTACGGAAATTACGGCTGGGCCGCCTCGTTCCCGCCCGAAAACGACGATCTGGCCGACGCCATCGACGTCTTTGAGGGCTCCACCGTCGGGAACAACAGGAACGCCACGGTTGAATCAGGCGAAAACGCTGAGCACAGTGTTTCCGTTTGGTACGCTTTCACTCCGGATGAAGACGGACTCTATGTGATCGACGACATCGGATCCGGCGCTCTTTCCGATTACGACGCTGTACTGAGCGTCTACACCTGTGAAGGCGCATTGAGCTTCGGAAACCTCACGGCGCTCGTTGAGAGCCAGGATACCAGGGTCGACGAATCCTACGAACTCAGGGCCACCGCCGGCACGACTTATTACATTTGTCTGGACGGCTACAAATCTTCCCAGGGCATTTTCTCTTTGAATATCGAACAGGTCAACGATGGTCCCTGGTACGTTGCTCCGGGCGCCACCGGATCCGGCTGGACCGCTGAAGATCCCACGGGCGACCTTGCTTTGGCCATGAACTCTGTCTTAGCCGGCCAGACCGTGAACCTTGCCCCGGGCGAGTATTCCATTGCTGATTTCAACAATGTCTATAACATTTGGGGCGCCGGCATGACCGCTCTCTGCTTCCAGACCACGGACGTCACCTTAAAGGGCGCCGGTCCGGACAAGACCACCATCATCGTTCCTCCGGGCTACGTAGGCATCCGCATGGAGAAAGACGGCGCTTCTATCCAGGATCTGACCATCAGGGCCTATCGCACCGACAATATGCCTTATCACTACAACTTCCATATGCAGGGCGCCATCTGCGCTTGCAACTGCACCGGAATGAGCGTCAGCAACGTAGCCATCTACAGTGAACAGAAGACCAACGAGATCCGTCCGTTCTCCACTTACAACTCCCGCGGACTGACCATCAACAGGCTGGCTGTTGAGGCTCCTTACTGCGGCGCTCCGTTCTTCGTGAACAAGTGCTTCGACCTTGTCGTCAACAAACTGACTGTCAGCGGCAAGACTGAAGGCCAGAACCCCGGCGTGTATGTCGGCAACTGGCCCTATGGCGGCGGCAACCTGAATCTGGTCTTTAACAACATCCTGGTCGCCAACGTCGACATGCCCTTTACCGTGGAAGCGAGCGATGAAGTCACCGTCAACAATTCCGTTTTCTACAATTGTCTTGAGGAAACCAAGTTGTTTGACGGCGCCGTCTACGCTGAAAACAGCTGCGCGTACTATGAAGCCGGCGTGAATGATCCTGAGCTCGGCGAGGTCGACGGTTACATTCTGACCTCCTCCAAGGCCACGTATGCCAACATCGGCTGGCACACCGTGCCCGAACCGGCTGTCTTCGGCCTCCTGGCTCTCGTTGCTCTCTTCCTCCGCAGGAAGTAAGCACGATCTAGCTTAGGCTACAAAAAAGCTCCCGGCGAAAGTCGGGAGCTTTTTTTGCATTTCATCATATATGTCCTTGGAGTTCTGCTTCCCGTCAGAAAAAACAAGCCCCTCTTGATTTTACTTCGTAACAAAATCTTGAGGGGTTTGTTTTTTCCTGACGGGAAGCATAAGACGCGGCGCGAGCCAGGCACATACCCCTAAGCATTCCTCACGTAATATGAAAGAAGCAAAGTGCGGCGTATGCCCCTAAGCGAACTCACGGAGGACACACATTAGGGAAATTGAGTGCGTAGTCCGTGAGCGAGGGGCATACGCCGACTTTGCTTCCATCGCATAGTAAGTAAGCGGGGGGTATGCGCGTCGTCAGCGCGGAAAGCTTACTTTTTAGGCAGAAGTTTTTTCGCTTCCGCGAGGAGCTTTTCCCTTGTGGCGGATTTCGGCTTTTGCAGAGCGAGAGAGTAGAGTTTTGTGAGGATCTTGCCTACTGCAGGGCCGGGAGGGATGCCGAGCTCTTTCATCAGGTCGTCGCCGTTGACGGGAAGATCCTTTATATGTAGGACTCTCTTTTCCTTTTCGATGCGGCGGATGCGCTGCATGACGGGGCGGGCCAGCTCAAGCGTGAAGGAAAAACCTTTTCCCTTGTTGGTCATGTTGCCCCTGACGTCGCAGAGCATGAACCTTATCAGGTCCCTGATGGTAATGTGCCTTAGGGCGCCGATGAGGCGCTGCAACGCGGGGTCTTTCATATGGAAGGAATACAGAAGGGGCCGCATATGGTAGCGGGTGTATTCCGAGACTTTGTCTATCGTTTCGTTGGAAAAGCGCAGATCCGTCAGGGCCTTCCTCACCATCTTTTCGCCGAGGATGTCGTGGTTGTAAAAGATGAAGCGGTCCTTTTCGACCTCTTTTCGGCAGGCCGGTTTGGCGATGTCGTGCAGAAGGCAGGATAGCCTGAGCGGGAGGTCTACCCTTTTGGCGGATTTCAGCGTCTGCAGGGCGTGCTCCCAGCAGTCCTCCAAATGATGCGGAGGCTGAGTGCAGCCCATGCTCGGGACGAGGTCCAGGAAAAGATAAGGCAGAAGGCCCAGTTCACCCACGAGTCTCAGGGCGATGTCGGGATTCTTGCCGAGCAGCATCTTAGTAAGTTCCTGCTGGCGTCTTTCGACCGAGACCATGTCGACAAGGTGTCCGAGGTCTTTTATCGCTTTCCTTGTCTTCGGCTCGAGTTTGCCGTCTATCTTAGCGGCGAAGCGGCAGGCTCTGAGAGCCCTCAGAGGATCTTCGCGCATTCTTTCCCTGGCGTTCCTGACGAAGCGGATGATCCTGTTTTCCAGGTCGCTTTTGCCGTCATAGGGATCTATGATCGTATCCCCGTCATAGGCCATGGCGTTGACGGTGAAATCGCGCCTTGAAAGGTCCTCTTCTATCGAGTCGGCGTAGGTTATGGAATCGGGATGGCGGTAGTCGGAATAGGTCCCGTCGTTCCTGAAAGTCGCGACTTCCAGGCCGTCGACGAGCATGACGGCGAAAGCCTGGCCGACAGCCCTGCATTTGGGGAAAAGTTTTTTTATGTCTTTGGGTCTGGCGCTGGTCGCGATGTCGAAATCGTCGCACGGGATGCCAAGCAGGGTGTCCCTGACGCAGCCGCCGACAAGAAAGGCCGCGAAACCGGCCCCTTTGAGTCTTGCGAGGATGTTTTCCACCTTAGGCGGTATCTTTACCCTCAAAGTCACGATCTAGCCCTCTACGAGCGTCTGGAAGTCCTTTACGGTCACTTCCGCTATGCTTGGCCTGATAAGATCCGCGTCGGAATCCTTAACGTATTCGCCGACGCCAACGCACTTGAAGCCGGCCGCCCTCAGAGCCTCGATGCCGAGCACGGCGTCCTCTATGCCGACCACTTCGTCGGGTGCGGCGCCGGACACTTCCTGGGCCTTCAGGAAGATGTCGGGAGCGGGCTTCGTCTTTATAATGTCCATCCTGTCGACCACGGCGTAGAAATACGGCTCGAGCTTCGCGCAGCGGATGACGTCCTTGGCGTTCTTACTGCCGGAGGCCACTACGGAGCGGATGCCGGCCTTGCTAAGGTCTTCCAGAAGCCTGACGGCGCCGGGCAAACGCAGCTCATCGGGATCGCAGTTGTGCAGAAGATCGAGATAATAGCGGTTCTTGCGGTCGGTCAGTTCCTTGCATTCCTCTTTGCTGGGCAAGGGCCTGTCGTTGAAGACCGTGAACATCCTTTCCAGACAGACTTCCCTGGCCATGCCGCGGAAATCGTCGCCCTGCTTCTGGGTGAAATTGAGCCCCAAATCTTTCGCCAGCATGTCCCAGCTTCTGTAGTGGAGGTAATGAGAGTCGACCAGAACGCCGTCGAGGTCGAAGAGCACAGCTTTCAATTTTGACATAATCTATCCTTCTTTATATGTTTGGTCTATTTTATCACAACCAGCCGTTTATCGCTGAATTCGAGCGCGTTGCGCCTCGTTTTCTAAATTTGGTAAAATAAATAATACGACTAACTATAAATGAAACAATGAAAACGATGCGTCTGGCCTCCATTTTCGCGGCCTTGTTTATGCTGACAGCCTGCGAACCTTCCCCCAAGGAAGCGACGGAGCTCTTCATTTCCGACCTGAAGGCCGGGAACTGGAAGAGCTGCGCCTCTTTCTTCACGCCGGAACTGAAGGAAGCTTTCGCAAAGGAAGCCGAAAATTGGCCGGTCCTCGTTTTCGCCCAGACTTACTACGCTGACAGCGTGAACTGCGAATTCCTGAAGTACGAGACGAAGGAAGGCAAAGCCCACGCTCTGATCAGCTACACCTGGCGCTGGCTCAGGGTGCCGCTAGTGCCCGGCACGATCATGCTCGACATCGTCTGGCGGCCCATGGACGGCAAATGGCGCATAGAAAACATCTATGCCACGAGTCACTGGGACATGCTTCTCCCCGCGGGACCGGACACGCCTCCGGAATTGCTGGGGAAAGCCAAACCGACGAACTTCGGACTCCGCTACGTGATGCAGTACACCAAGAGCGAAAGCTGGGACAGCCTTGGCTCAACGATAGAAAAATATTTGGAAACCTGGTATCGATAAACAAAGGATCATCATGCGTAAATCAAGTTTATTCTTCCTGATCATCCTCTGCGCAGCCGCCCCGGTCTTCGCCGACGGCGACGCCTTCGCGGAAGACGACGCGCTCAGAGCTCTCGAGAGAGCTGCCGTGGAAAAAGAACCCATCGCCGGCCTCAAAAGCGAAACTCTCCCTGTAATACCCGAGAGTGAAGTCAAAGATTTCCCCTTCTTCTCCCGTGAGGAAACGGAAGTTCCCCCGCTGGAACAGGAATTCACGGAAGAGGAGGAAACTCCCGTCAGGCTTTCCATGACGCCGGTGGAAGCTCACGACGAATATCTTTTGAACAGCCGTCCGAAATGGTACAAGCGCATGCCCTGGGGGCTTCTCCGCGGGTTTGTGAACGTTACTACCTGCGTGGGCGAACTCGGCCGCGGCTTCACCTACTCTTTCGGCGAGTATCACCCGGCCCTTGCGGTGCCGGTCGGATTGCTCGGCGGCATAGCCGGAACGTTCGGCCGCTGCGGCGCCGGTTTGGCGGACATCCTTACCCTTGGGCTGCTCGGCGACCGCGACCTGGCCGAAAACTTCCCGGACTATGTCTGGGAAGGACAGTGGGACTACGGCTTCTATCCGAACGCCAAAAGCGCCCCGGAAGAGACCGTCGTCAATGAGCCGGAAGTGAAACGGGAAGATCTGGGCGAAGGCTACGTCCCGAGCCCGACCGCCAAAACGCCGATCAAAGGCAGAAGGATAAAGTAAGATGAAAAAACTGATCTGTCTTTTATTAATTTTCTGCTCGCCCATCCTTGCCTCCAACATCGAGCAGGTCGTCGTGGAAGATGACGCTAGCGAGCACAACGGCCTTCTCAACGGCTTCGTATCTGTTTTGACCTGCTGGCTTGAAGTTCCAAGGGCCATAACTTACGAAGCGACCGCCAGGCCGCGCTCCATGATAGTTCTGGCGCCCGTCCTCGGCTCCTGCCTCACCGGCATCAGAGCGCTCGTCGGCACCGGCAACATTCTTACGCTGGGACTTTGCGACAAATTCATAAGGGGCGACATCCCCGAATACATTTGGGACGCCTACTGGATCGCGCCCAAGCCCGAATCAGATTAATAATAATTAGGAGAAATATATGCGAAAACTTTTCCTGATCCTCATCGCCTTCGTTCTGTTCGCGCAGAATCTTTCTGCCACGGTCGACATCGATTATCCGGAGCGCAACGAGATCAATCCGCCGTACGCCATCATGAGAGGCGTGGTCAACCTCTGCACTTTCTGGCTGGAGTATCCCCGCTGCCTCGTGTACGACTATGACCGCATGTCCCCCATGGGCATCTTCACCTTCCCCTTCACCGGCACGTTCTACGGCCTGGCCAGGGTCTTCCTCTCCGTCGGCGACATTGCCCTTCTTGGCTTCACCGGACCCAGTGGCTACAGCGAAGACTTCATAAGGGAGTACGTCTGGCAAATGCCCTGGAACGCCTACAAGGGAACAAGCGAGATCAAAGAAGACACGAACACGGAAGAACCCGTGGACTTCGATAAATTGGAAAAAGTTAACATTAACAGCCTGCTTTAAAAATTATGCCTCAATGCCCTGACTTCAGCGGTCTTCCTTTTAAGATCGCCGATCCTTCTTTGGAGAATTTCGGGCGCCTGGAGATCCAGGCCGCCGAACACGAGATGCCCGGCCTCATGGCCGTAAGAGAAAAATACGCCGACAAGCTTCCCCTGAAAGGCGCGAGAGTGACCGGCTCCCTTCACATGACGATCCAGACCGCCGTCCTAATAGAGACCTTGAAAGCTTTGGGCGCCAGCGTCCGCTGGGCCTCCTGCAACATTTACTCGACCCAGGACCACGCCGCCGCGGCCATAGCGGGAGACGGCATCCCGGTCTTCGCCTGGAAGGGTGAAACGCTCCCCGACTACTGGGAATGCACCCTGCAGGCGCTCTCCTTCCCGGAAGGCGGACCTACGCTCATAGTTGACGACGGCGGCGACGCCACGCTTTTGATCCACCGCGGCTACGCGGCGGAGGAAGACGCCTCCATCCTTGAGGAAGGCAACGAAGTTTTCGAGATGTCTGTCATCAACTCTCTCCTGAAGCGCCAGCTCGAAAAGGATCCCGCTTTCTGGCACAGGATGGTTCCGAATATCAAGGGCGTCTCCGAAGAGACCACGACCGGCGTGCACCGCCTCTACCAGATGGCGGAAGCCGGCAAACTGCTCTTCCCCGCCATCAACGTCAACGACTCCGTCACCAAGTCGAAATTCGACAACCTTTACGGCTGCCGCGAATCCCTAACGGACGGCATCAAGCGCGCCACCGACATTATGCTGGCCGGCAAGATCGTCTGCGTCTGCGGCTACGGCGACGTCGGCAAAGGCTGCGCGCAGGCCATGCGCGGCCAGGGCGCCAGAGTGCTCGTCACAGAGATCGACCCCATCTGCGCGCTGCAGGCCGCCATGGAAGGATATGAAGTGACGACCGTCGAGGACGCCCTCGACAAGGCCCAGATCTTCGTGACCGCGACCGGCAACTGCCACATCATAACGCTTGAGCACATGCAGAAAATGAAGGACCAAGCCATCGTCTGCAACATCGGTCACTTCGACAACGAGATCGAAATGGACAGACTGGAAAAATGTCCGGGCGTCAAGACCTACAACATCAAACCGCAGGTGGACGGCTGGGTCTTCCCTGACGGGCACACCATCTTCATCCTTGCCGGCGGCCGCCTTGTGAACCTCGGCTGCGCCACCGGACATCCTTCCTTCGTGATGTCGAATTCCTTCACCAACCAGTGCCTCGCGCAGCTGTCGCTCTGGCAGGAGCAGCATAAGGTCGGCGTCACCATGCTGAGCAAAAAGCTCGACGAGGAAGTCGCCAGGCTGCATCTTAAGAAGCTGGGCGTCAAACTGACCAAACTTACGAAAGAACAGGCCGACTACATCGGCGTTCCCCAGGAAGGCCCCTTTAAAAGCGATTTCTACCGGTATTAAAATTTTCAAGCGATGCCCTCTTTTTCCCAGGAATATCTCGAAAAAGTCAAGAGCGCCAATCCCATCCAGGATGTGATCGGCGAGCGCATCGCTTTGACCAAAAACGGCAAGAATTTCAAAGCCTGCTGCCCTTTCCACAACGAAAAGACGCCCTCCTTTTTCGTCACGCCGGACAGAGGCATCTTCAAGTGCTTCGGCTGCGGCAAAGGCGGCAACGTCTTCCAGTTCCTGATGGAATACGAAGGTCTCTCCTTCCCGGAGTCGGTGGTGAAGCTGGCGGAGCGGGCGAACATTCCGCCGGAAGACGGCGCGTCCTTCGGCGACAAGGAAAAAGCGGAGATGGCTTTCCGCCAGAATCATCTGAAAAGACTGGCGAAGATCAATCTGACCGCCCTGGACTTTTTCCAGCGCAGCCTCGCCCTTGGCGCCGGAAAAGAAGCCAGGGAATATCTCGAGAACCGCAAGGTCTCACAGGATGCGATAAGAGCCTACCGCATCGGCTTCGCCCCGGATTCCTGGGACGAACTGTGCACGCTTCTCAGGAAGGAAGGTTTCCGCGACGAGGAGATCATAGCGAGCGGCCTCGCCCTTCCGAGCCAGGAAGGCAAAGGCTGCTACGACAGGTTCAGGAAAAGGGTGATGTTCCCCATCTGGGACCACGCCGGGACATTAGTCGCGTTCGGCGGCCGCGCGATCGACGGGTCGGAACCGAAATATCTCAACACCGCCGAGACCGAGATCTATAACAAGAGCAAGGTCCTTTTCTCCCTTAATTTCGCCAAGAACCCCATTGCCGAACTAAAGAAAACAGCCATCCTCTGCGAAGGGTACCTGGACGTCGTGATGCTGGCGCAGAACGGTTTTGTCAACGCCATCGCTTCCTGCGGCACAAGCCTGACGAAAGAGCAGGCGCGGCTCATCAAGCGCTTCGCCGACACCTGCCTCATCTGCTATGACGGTGACTCGGCCGGGCAGCACGCCGCTTTGCGCGCCATCCCTTTGCTTTCCGAAGCCGGATTGAAAGTCTACGTCGTTCCCCTGAAAGAGAACGAGGACCCCGATTCCTTCCTTAAGAAATACGGGAAAGAAGCTTTTGAAAAACTGCTCACGGAAAAGCTTTCGGCTTTCTCTTTTGCCATGCAGTGCTCGGCCAGCGAAAAGGACATGGACGATCTTCAGGAACGCTACGCCGTCTGCCTTGAGATGTTCCCCTACCTCATGAGCGCCGGCAGCGAAGGCCTCAGGCAGGAATTGATAAAAGAGCTTTCCGACTTCACGCGCGTTCCCGTTTCCTCCATAAACCTCGACTTCGCCGCTTATCAGAAAAAGCAGAAGAATCCCCTGAAACGCGGAGCGAAAAAGGAAGAGGTCGCGCCGGAGCTCAAAGAGGAAAACCTTCCGGAACTCAGGGCCTCGAGCGCCGAGAAGCTTCTCATCGCCTTGGTCTTCAGTTTTGGGGAAGCGATGGATTACATCTTTGAAAACCTGGAGCTGGAGGCTATCGGCAATCCCCTTCCCGCTTCCCTGGCCTTCAAGGCCCGGGAACAGAAACGGAACGGCGAATGGAAAGGCTTCGACAACTTCCTGCTCTCCTGCGACGACGTCGCCAGGGATTTTTTGACCGACGCGCTTGTTTCCGTTCCCTTGCCTCAGAAAGAGAACGGCCCCTTCTGGAAGCGCTCCTGCGACGACTGCATCATGGCAATCAAGGAAGCGCATTACCGCGGCGAGCTCTCACGCCTTAAAGATCGGATGAAAATGACAAGCGATCCGGAGATCCTGAAAGAGCTCCTGGAAAAGACGAAACTTTACAACGAAAAACTGCGCGGCGTAAACCGCATCAGAACATTTAACTCCATGGCCAAAGAAAAAAGAGATGACGAACAGACAGATTAAATTAGCCTTGTTTGCGGCAGTGACGATTGCCATCGGCCTTACCTCCATACCCAAAGCCGCCGAATCCCAGGTGCCGCAGATCGACCAGCTGGAAGGCGAACATCTTTCCGGGATGATGGTCTTCACCATGCAGCAGCACCTTGAGCATCACCGCCCGACTCCCGAGATAAACATCAACACGCTGTCCAATTTCGTCAACACCCTGGATCCGGCGCGCATTTTCCTTCTTTCCAACGAGGTGGCGCAGATCCACTCCCAGAGATTGAGAATGCTGACGGCCTTCAGGGACAACCGCTGGGACTTCGTTACAAATTTCTACCAGAGCGTCTTCATGCCCAACGTCAGGGCCTCTTATGAGCACGCCGTTGAGATCCTTTCCAATACTAATTACGTCCCCGACACGTCCCTTAAGATCCCCATCGACGTGAAAAGCATCTCCTTCCCCGTCACCCCCGAGGACAGGAACAAATATCTCGAAAGCACGCTGGCCTACCAGGTGGCCTTTATGGAATCCATGGGCGAAGCGAGAAGCAACGCCTGCCAGAAAGTCAGGAAGCGCCGCGAGCGCATCCTGAAATATTTCTCCGAAATGGATTATCACGAGCAGTTCGGGCTCTTCATGAACGCCTTCTGCTCCGCGCTCGACCCGCACACCAGTTATTTCCCGCCGGACGACATGGAGGATTTCAACATCAGCATGTCGCTTTCCCTGGAGGGCATCGGCGCCACGCTTAGGAGCGACGACGGCTACGTCGTCATTTCCGAACTGACCCCGGGCAGCCCGGCCGACAAATGCGGCAAGCTGAAACCCGGCGACAAGATCATCGCCGTCGCCCAGGGCGAGGGCGGCGAGTTCGTCGACGTTGTCGACATGGAGCTCCGCGACGTGGTCAAGCAGATCCGCGGCAAGAAAGGCTCCACCGTCGTTCTGCGCATTTTGAGAAAGACCAAGAAAGGCATCAAGAATTTCGACCTTCCCCTCGTCAGGGACAAAGTGAAGCTTGAGGACCAGGGCCCGAGGATGGAAGTAGTCGAGCTGACGAGGACAAACGGACTCTCGCAAGTCAAGAAGACCCGCGTCGCGGTGATAGACCTGCCCTCCTTCTATCTCGACACGGAAAGCAAGACGCTGCTCGGCGACTTCGACCATTCCGCCGTCTCGGACGTCAGGAAGCTGCTCATCTCCTGCAATACGCAGAAAGTCGACGGCGTCATACTGGACCTTCAGCGCAACGGCGGCGGCATCCTTGACGAAGCCGTGAACATGGCCGGACTCTTTCTGAAGCGCGGCAACGTCGTTCTGACCAAGTATTCCCGCGGCGACGTTCAGATCCTGAACGACAAGAACCAGAACATAACTTATTTCGGGCCTCTCATGATCACGACCAGCAGCCTTACGGCCAGCGCGGCCGAGATCGTCACAGGCGCGCTGAAGTCCTACAACCGCTGCCTCGTCGTGGGACAATCCCAGAGCTACGGCAAAGGCACGGTCCAGCAGATAATTCCCCTGACGGGAAGGCTCGGCGCCCTTAAGATAACCAGAGGCCTCTACTACATCGCGGACGGTGTCTCACCGCAGTTCGACGGCATAAAGTCGGATGTCGTCTTGCCCAGCAACCTTGACGCCGTGCAGCTTGGCGAACGCTATCTCCCCTGCGCGCTCTCCGCCCCGAAGATCGACTCGCACCTCTCGCTCGAAGCGACGACGGGGCGCGGCGTCTGGACGCCCATAACGACCAATCTCATAAACCGCCTCAAAGCTTCCTCCGCCGCCCGCATCGCCAAAAACGAAGCCTTCTCCGACATCAAGAAGTTCGTGGAAAAATCCGAGGACGAGCGCAAGCGCGTTTACATCCCGATAAAGGAACTTTTGGAAGACAACGACAAAGGCAGCGAGCTTGACGAAGAGGACGAAGAGATCGAGGAAGAAGTTTCCGAAGACGAGGACGACGACGAACCTGAGGCCGTTCCCGAAGAAGATTCGAGCCAAGCCATGACCAAGACGCAAAAGGAGATCGCGAAGCTCTCCCGCCGCCAGCACTCAGTAACGAACAACATCCTGATCCAGGAATCACTGCAGATAATGGGCGACTGGCTCATGCCGGACACCGTCAAATAAAAATGCTGACGCACACTTTTCTCCATATTCCCAGGAAGGGAAAAGGCTTCTGCCGGATGATGTCGTCGCTCGACCTCGATGGTTGGCGCGGCGTTCTGGAATGGGAACCCTGCGAAAAGGAAATGAAAAAAGCGGAGGAGCTGAAAGCCGCCGCCAAAGAGTCGCTCGAGCATTTGGAAGCAGGCGACCTCGGCTTCTTCACCGAAAAGCTTCCGACTTCCGAGACCTGGCGCCTCTTCCCCTACTTCAGGGACAGCGTCTGCTATCTCGATATCGAAACGACGGGGCTTGGCAAAGGCCTTGACTACACGACCGTCGCGACCATCTACGACGGGCATGACATCAAAGTCTTCACGCACGGCAAGAACATGCGCGAGCTGCCGGAAGCGCTTGAGAATTACAAGATCTGCGTGACTTTCAACGGGAAATGCTTCGATCTGCCTTTTTTGAGAAGCGAATTCGGAAGAGACTTCGCGCTCTGCCAGATCGACCTCAGGTACGTCTTCGCGAGCCTGGGCATGAAGGGCGGGCTGAAAAAGCTCGAGAAATATTTCGGGATCAGCCGCGGAGAGTGGACCGACCTTGACGGCTATGCCGCCGTCATTCTCTGGAACTGGCACGAGCACGGCATGAAGGGCGCCCTGGAAACTTTGACCGCCTACAACATTCTTGATACTGTCGATCTGGAAAAGCTGATGTGTCTGGCCTACAATCTGAAGGTCAGGGAGGAAGGCGGCGGAGACGAGCTGCTTCTCGATATGCCTATTGAAGTCGACATTCCTTACGCCCCGAATCCCGCCGTCATCAGAAAAGCTCTCGCGGTAACGCATAGAGCCGGAGGATACTATTGATGGATATTCCGAGACTTCTGGTCGCCAACACGGAAGGCGAGATCATCGACTGCCCCGAACTGGCCTGGCTGGGCATGGGCGGCGCCGAGCCTTCCATCCCGGAAAGCTGGATACCGCTGCCTCCCGGCAGCGAGCTCTTCACTCTGCCGGGACGTTTGCCGCAAGGCTGGGATGAGGAAGCCGGCAAGATCGCCACGGTCGAGGATTACTGCGGCCGGGACGTGCAGGCCGTGGCCGCCTTCATCGCGCCCGCGCACACTTCCCTTATGCGCCCCGCCTTCGTAAGAACGCCTGGCGCGCCCATACTGCCGCTCTACTGCTACACCGCCGTCGGCTGGATCGACGACCAGTTCGTGGTGCCTGCCGTCAGGATCGACAAGGATAAAAGGCAGGACTGCCGAACCTTCAACGAAAAGAAAATTTTGCAGGGCGCGGCCAGGATAAAGAAAGTTTACAAGAATAACCGGCTGGCCCAGCATTTGATGGACAACTGCTGCCTCACCTACCGCTGCCCCGCCGCCAGAAACTACGCCCTGGGCCGCTGGGAAATGCCGCTGCCAACAAGCAGGGCCTGCAACAGCCACTGCCTAGGCTGCATCTCCTTCCAGCCTGGAGACCACGTCTGCGCCTCGCAGAACCGCATCGCCTTCACGCCGACGCCCCAAGAGATCACGGAGCTCGTCCTCGACCATTTCGCCTCGGCTGAAAAACCGGTGGCCAGCTTCGGCCAGGGCTGCGAAGGCGAACCGCTGACAGTTTCCGACGTCATCACGGAAAGCATCAGGATGATCAGAAAGGAAACTCCCTACGGCACGATAAACCTCAACACCAACGGCGGACTGACGGACGAACTGGAAAAAGTCATCGAGGCCGGCCTCGACAGCGTCAGGATCTCCCTGAACTCCGCCAGGCCGGAATACTACGAAGCCTACTGTCATCCGAATTTCTCCTTTGAGGACGTCATGAACTCCATAAGGATCGCCAGAAGCAACGGCGTCTTCGTTTCCTTGAATTACTTCGTCTTCCCAGGCTTCACCGACCAGGTCGGAGAATACGAGGCCCTAAGGAAGATCCTTGAGGATCCGGGCGTAGACCTTATCCAGTGGCGCAATCTGAATATCGATCCCGACTGGTACATAGAAACTCTGAACATAAAGACCGAAGAGCCCGCCATGGGCGTCATAAATCTGATGGACAAAATAAGCGAGGAATTCCCCGACGTGCGCTTCGGTTATTACAATCCTTTTTTGGGTCAGGAGGACCCGCGCCGCAAAGAGGCGAAACCAAGCAAGAAGAAATGAAAGAAAAAGCTTTCAGAAAAACGCTTCCCGCCGCTAATGAAAACGACTGGAATTTTTCCGGCAAGAACGCCTTCGACTATCTCTACGATCTTTCTGAAGTCATCGGCTCCCGTTTGGGCGGGACAAAAGGCGAATATGAGGCCGCGGAATACATAATGAAAAAATTCCGTTCCTTCGGCATGAGAGCCTTTCTGCACAAATTCCCCGTTTGGGCCTACGACAACAAAGGCGGAAAAGCGGAAGCCAGGATCGGCAAGGGAAATTGGAAGAATGTCCCCTGCGAAGTCCATATGCCCTCCTCCTCCACTCCCAAAAGCGGAATAGTTGGAAAACTCTTCTTCGCCGTCCAGGGATACCAGGAAGCGATCACTCCGGAAGTGAAGGATAAGATCGTCGTGGTCACGCAAGGCATCCCCAAAGAGGAAAGGGAGCACTTCCTCGGCTACAAACCCAAGGCGCTCGTATTCATCGACGGCCGCTATGAGACGCACCTGCACCGCCAGCTGACCGGGCACGAATACTTCGCGAGCTGGGGCAACCTTCCCACGATCACCATCCCCTATCAGGACGCCCTTCCCCTCGTCGAAGCGAAAGAGGAATGCGAGATGAGGATCACCATACAGAACGAGGAAAAATACGTCTGGGGCCACAACGTCATCGGAGAGATCAAAGGAAGCGATTTCCCCGAAGAGATAATCGTGATCTGCGGCCACTACGACACGCACTGGCAGTGCCCGGGCGCCACGGACAACGGCGGCGGCACGGTCATAGCGATGGAGCTGGCCAGGCTCCTCGCCAAAAAGAGACCGAAAAGAACGATGCGCTTCGTGCTCTTTTCCGGCGAGGAGTCCGGGTTGCACGGCTCGCTCGCTTACGCTCATGAGCTATTCGAGAGCGACAAGAAAGAAAGAAACAAGAAATCTTTCGATCCCGCGAGCGGCAGAACGCTTTTGGAAAGGCACCGCCTCGGATTGAACATCGACGTCATGGGTTCGCTTTTGGCTAACGACGTCATCCTCTATTCCGGTCCGGAAGACCTGGGCGCCTCCATGCGCCTTCTCTTCTTCGAGAAGAAGCGGAACTTGCGCTGCTCCAGAGGACCGATGAGCTCCGACGGCACGCCCTTGGCCGCCGTGGGCATACCGGTCATCCAGTACGGCCGCTACGGCGCCGGCACCACCATGGGACATACCGGCGACGACAGCATAAAGTATCTCTCGCCCGAAGCTCTCCTTCTGTCCGGTGACATCTGCCTCACCTGGCTCAGGCGTTACGTCGTTGACACGCCGACGCTCCCCTTCAAACGCGAAGTCTCCCCCGAAGACATCAAGAAATGCGAGGATTACTTCCAGGGCAGGCGCGGCCGCGACCCCAGGTTCGAAACGAAACGGCTCTTCCCGAAAGGCGATCCCAAGATCAAAGATCCCGCGAAAAAATCCTTGGAATAAATTTAACCTTAAACCATAAGACAAATGATGAAGTCGATAACCATTGACGCGCTCTACAAGGAAAAACTTTTTTCTTCCAAAGGCATTCCGCAGTTCCGTTTCATGAATTCCGGCAAAACTTATTCGCGCCTGGAAGATTCCAAGCGTGTGACCGTTTATGATCTTAAGAGCGGCAAGCTTTTGAAAACGCTTTTCGACATTGGAAAATGCAAAGAGATCGGCGCCGAGAAACTGCACAGCTACGCCTTCAGCAAGGACGAGACCAAGCTTCTTCTGGCCGTTGATTTCGAGAAGATCTACCGCCGCACCTTCTACGCCTCCTACTTCGTCTACGACCTCAAGAAGAAGACTGTGACGCCTGTCTGCGATAAAAAGCGCCAGAAACTGGCCTCCTTCTCCCCCGACGGCAAAAAAGTCGCCTTCGTTCTCGCAAACGACCTTTACATAAAGGATCTCGTAAGCGGAAAAGAGATCAGACTTACCAAGGACGGCAAGGCGACGAAGATCATCAACGGCGCGCCCGACTGGGTCTACGAGGAAGAATGGTACATGACCTACGGCTACCAGTGGTCTCCCGACAGCCAGAGCATCGCCTATCTCCGTTTCGACGAGAGCAAGGTGAAAGAGTACCGCATCGACTTCTATCACGGCACGGATTATCCGAAGCCTTTCGTCTACAAATACCCCAGGGCCGGCGAGGACAACTCCAAAGTGACCTGCCACGTCTTCGACCTTAAGACCAAGAAGACCGTGACGCTCGACACAGGCTCCGACGACATCTACATCCCCACCATCCAGTGGGAGCCCAAAGGAAAATATCTCTATATTCTCATTGTCAACAGACTGCAGAACCACTTTGAGTGGCTGAGAGCCCAGAAAGGCAAAACCGAGCTCGAATGCGTTTACGAGGAAGCCAACGAGCGCTACTGCGACATCGACCAGCAGCTTTATTTCCTCAAGGAGAGCCCGGAATTTTTGCTGAGGACCAGCAGGAGCGGACGCTGGCACGTTATGCGCTGCAAGCTTGACGGCACCTACATCTGCCACCTTACGAACGGTGAATGGGACGTCTCCGCCGTCAAGGCGATCGACGAAAAGAAAAAGCTCGTCTATCTTGAAACGACCAAGACGAACCACCTGCAGCGCCAGCTCTTCAAGGTTGGTTTGAACGGCGAAAAATTGGATCGCGTCACCAAAGGCCAGGGAACGCACAACATCACCTTCAATTCCGACGCCTCCCTCTTCATCGACTGCCACTCCACCAACCAGGCGCCGCCCGTCTACACGCTCCACAGCGCTGATGGCAAAGCCCTGCGCGTCCTGGAGAGCAACGCCGCCCTCAAAAAGCTTCTGAAGAATTACCCTGTCACGAAAAAGGAGATGTTCCACTTCGTGACGCCGGAAAAGACGAAGCTCTTCGGCTGGATCATCAAGCCCTACAAGTTCGATCCCAAGAAACGCTATCCCCTCTTCATGACCTTCTACAACGGCCCGCATTCCCAGGCCGCCACGGAAGGCTGGCAGTTCGGCTGGGAGCGCTACCTGGCGGAAAGAGGCTACATCGTGGCCTGCGTGGACGGGCGCGGCACCGGCTGGCGCGGCGAGGAATTCTTGAAGTGCACCTACAAGCAGCTCGGCCGCTACGAAGTCGAGGACCAGATCTACGCCGCGAAATTCCTGGGCTCTCTCCCCTATGTCGACGAAAAGAGGATCGGCGTCTTCGGCTGGAGCTACGGCGGCTTCATGGCCTCGAGCCTGATGGTCAGGGGCGGAAATGTCTTCAAGCTCGGCATCGCGGTTGCTTCCGTTACCGACTGGCGCTTCTACGACACGATCTACACCGAAAAGTTCATGTCCACGCCCCAGGAGAACCCCGACTACGGCAAATGGTCGCCCGTCAACTTCGTGGACGGCCTTACCGGCAAGCTTCTCCTTGTGCACGGCATCGCGGACGACAACGTCCACTTCCAAAATTCCCTCCTCCTGGAGGAAGCCCTCATCAAGGCCGGAAAACAATTCGAGATGCATTATGTCCTCAACAAGGACCACGGCATCGGCGGGCCGCACACTACGCCGCATCTCTACACCAGAATGTTGAATTTTATAACCGAGAATCTCTAAGGATCAACTCATGAAAAGCATACTTCCCTTCCTCACGAAAGAACGCGTGATCGACCTCAAAGGACAGAACAAATCCGACTGCCTTTACGAACTGGCCAAAGTCGCCGTCAACGAAGCCATTCACGAAGACGTTGAGGCCCTTTACGACGAACTGATGGACAGAGAACGCCTGATGTCCACCGGCATCGGCATCGGCATCGCCGTCCCCCACACCCGCTGTCCGGAAACCGACACCTTCACGGTGGCCATCGGCCGCACCGCGGAAGGCGTCCGCTACGATTCCGTGGACGGCCAGCCTGTCCATCTTATGATCCTCATCATCGCCCCCGGCAACGACAGGAGAGAATACCTGCAGCTTCTGGCCAAGGTCGTCATGAGGCTCAAGGACCGCGAATTCTTCCAGAAACTGATGGACGCCCCGACGCCCGCCGACGTTTACGACATCATAGCCAAAGACGAGGATGCTGAATAACTTCCAAAACTTTCTGGGCTCTCCCCTTCTGACCCTCGGCATCGCCATGCTGATGGGCTTCTTCGTTGGTCGCCTGGCGGAGATGATCAAGCTCCCAAGAGTCACCGGCTATGTCATAGCCGGCGTCATACTCGGGCATACGATCTACTCCGGAAGTTTTGATCTGTTGCGTTTCGACATCACCAACGATTTCGCCTTAGGCTTCGTCGCCTTCACGATAGGCGCCGAACTGGAAATGGACCGGCTCAAAAAAGTCGGCCTGTGCGTGGCGACCATCGTCATCTTCGAAACGCTCGTCTCCTTCATTCTCGTCTCCTTCTGCACCTTCCTTCTGACGAAAGACCTGCCGCTCTCAGTGCTCCTCGGCTCCCTAGCTTCCGCCACGGCGCCCGCCGCCACGGTCATGACCTTAAGGCAGATGAAAGCCAAAGGCCCAGTCACCACCACCCTGCTCGCGGTAGTGGGCCTCGACGACGCCCTGGCGCTTATCGTCTATGCCTTCGCTGCGGCCTTTTTAAAGGGCTCTCTCAACTCGGACGGCATCTCTATCGTCCAGGCCTTCATCCTGCCGTTATTGCGCATTCTGGGCGCTCTGGGGCTGGGCGGACTGCTCGGCTTAGCCATGCTCCCCGTCCTTAAGAGCATCACCCTCCAGGCCGAGATGCTGCTTTTCGTCTGCGCCTCCATAATCTTCTGCGACGGTCTTGCCACCAGGTTCGGCTTCTCGGAGCTCCTTTGCAACATGGCCTTCGGCTTTACCGTCGCAAACGTCGGGCGCTTCTCCACGGGAAGACTGCTTAACGCCATCGACCAGCTTACGCCGCCCATCTACGCGGCCTTCTTCGTCCTGGCCGGCGCGCAGCTTAGGCTCAACGCCTGCTGCAACGCCTTCATGCTCTCCCTGGCGGCCGTCTACACCCTAAGCAGGATCGTCGGCAAGGTCGGCGGCGCCTACCTTGGCAGCCTAATCGGCAAAGCCAGCGACACCATCAGAAAGAACATCGGCTACGGCCTCGTCTCCCAGGTCGGTATCGCCATCGCCCTGGCCGTCATCATAAGAAGAGAGTTCAGGCCTCTCAACATCTACTTCGGTAATTTTGAAATGAGCCAGATGATCATCAATCTCTTGCTCTTCACCACCATCTTCACGGAAATAATCGGACCGGCCCTGACGCGCTACGGCATAAGGCGCGCCGGGGAGGACCACAGCGCGGAATAAAAATTATGCAGCTCCTCATTATCAAACTCGCCAAAGAAGAACTTCTTGAAGACCTTCTAACCGCCCTCACGGCCTCCGGTCTCGACACGGCCTGCATCGTGGACGCCAGCTCCATCCAGAAATTCATGGGACAAAGGATCCCAATCTTCGCGGGACTCAGGACCGAGATGGACCACTACTCCTACTGCAAGGTCATAGCGGCCCGCGTTCTCTACCCCGAGAGCCTCGACGAATTCCGCAGGCTCTTAAAACGTTCCAACATCGACTTCGACGACCTGGAGAACGGCACCGCTCTCCTCATCCCCTGCGAAGAACTGTAAGATATTCTTTTACACCGAAAATTTACACCGAAAATTTACTGCCGATGTAATCTAAGGGACCTAATAGCGATTTGAAAGGACACATCAGTTCAAATTCTAGATTTCAAGCCCGAAATCTCATTTGTATCTAGTTTTGTGAAAGCAAAACACTTCCTGCCTAGATCTTTTATTGAGGCGCCAACAAGAAAGAGCTCCGCATCGTCAATTATTAGAAAACGATCATGAAACCTTGAACTCTCCAGAACCATCAGATTCCCGTATTGTTCATTAAATTTTTCGATATCGCTTGCAGCAAGTTCATTCCCTCGCTTAGAAGTTACGATCTCAAGGCTTACTCCTTTTCCTTTTTTCGCCAGCATCTCAAGAGTTGTTATATTCACATAATTATCTATAAGAAGAATAGACTTTTTGGCCGATAAAATATGCTTGGTCAAAAAAACATCGGCATCGAAGACCTGGCCGTCATAAAACACTCCATGTCTCGGGGGAAGCGAAGTCTTGACGAAAAAATCAACGTTCTTTTCTAATTTATCTAGCCTGGAATCATATTCGGTTATTTTATTTTCGAGAAAAGCAACTCTCTGATTAATGGCGTATCCTTTGAGCAAATACTCTTTAAGTATCTTGGTGGCCCATTGGCGAAAATGAATCCCCCTTTTTGTATTCACGCGATATCCAACTGAAATAATGACGTCAAGATTATAATATACCGTTCCATATAATCTTTTTCTTTTGTCTGCTATATGTTCCAAAATGGAACATGTACTTTTTTTGTCTAGCTCTCCGCTTTTGTAAATGTTTGATAAATGCTTTGTTATTGCCGGCCTTTGGGTGCCGAAAAGACATGCAATTTGATCTTGTGTGAGCCAGACAGTCTCGTTTTCAAAACGAACATCGAGTTTTATCGTTTCGTCAGGTTGATAAATGATTATCTCGTTTTCCATATTGCAGGATGGTTGAATTAATTATAACTAAACCATCCGCATAATATAAAAAAATCTTGATGGACACAAGGTTTTTTGCAAATACTATTTATTCTTGTAGCGCAATGTGGCAAAAAGGAGACATGCAAAATGGAATAAAAAAGCGCGGAAGAGGGTGACCTCTTCCGCGTTTTGGGAAAATTAGAGTGCTCTTTTTATTGAACTAGAAAAATACGGAAGCCTCTATTGTTCGCGCTACTTCCTGGGAAACCCATTGAATTACGAATCGTTGAACGGCAATTATAAACGTCAGCAGTCCAACTACCCCCTCGGAAAACACGAGCATTAAAGCTACCAATTATTTTATTAGCACCCTTAGGGTCCGTCGCATCGCCACCATATTCTCCATACCAGTCTAAACACCATTCAGCGACATTTCCATGCATATCATAAATATCCCAAGCATTCGGCTGATATGATCCGACTGTAGTATGCTCGCCATATCCGCCTTTACCATCGTCTCTGTTTTTAGAATAGCGCCCCAGTTTGTTCATATTGCCGTCTTCATATCTATTTGTAATATTATTACCATCATTCAGATCTGTTGCCGTCCCTGCCTTGCAGACATATTCCCACTGTGCTTCAGTCGGAAGATCAAACGCCATCCTGGTTTTGGTACGAAGATTGCCAAGAAAAGAGTCCGGATCAACTTCGTCGTCAGAAGGCCAGCCGGCGCCTTTTTCTTCGCCTCGAATCAGCTCGTATGAGACTTGCTCAACAGGACGCATATTACCTTTGTATTTGGATGGATTGCTCCCTGTGATTAATTCATATTGTTTCTGGGTCACTTCAAAAACGCCAGCATAAAAAGGTTTCGTTAATGTCACCTTATGAGGAGTTTCGTCAAGTGCGTTCTCAAAATGATCACTGCCCATAACGAAAGAACCGGCTTCGATTTTTCGCAAGACTATTTTCGTGGTCTTGTATTCTTCCGTCCAGCCTTCATCAGGCTCATCGTCGAGATAACTGACAGCGAAATTAGTCGCGTTTGTACCGTCAGAAAGGTCAATGATCATATAGGTGTTGCTGCCTGGCTGCGGTTTTTCCTTTGCGACGACATTTATCTTCATATCATCAACAAAGACTCCGCCAAAGTTGTCATCTGGCATCCAAATGGTTTTGTGTTTTCCCAAACCTTCAACAGTGCCTTCGGCTCCGTCTCTGCTTAAAGTGCCGCGTTCAGATAGGTCAAATAAATTTACGCCATCATCTATTGAGCCATAAAATTTGACTTTAAAAACTGTATTGGTATTGTCAGAATCAAGTGTATAATTTATTATCACGCTTCTATCAAAAGGCCACATCTGGAGGCAGCTGACATCACTTAAAGAAATGTCAGCTTTGGCATCAAAAGATGCAAATAGAACAGCGGTCAGAATAATAACCAAACATTTCATCCGCTTGCGAAAGAAAAAAGCGCCTGCCAACGCCAAAGCGAGCGTCATTATTGGTTCAGGCAGGATTGTCACCTTTCTGGCAAAAACTTTTTCTTCCGTAACGCTTGTTATAGTCTCAGTCAAAAGATATGTGTCGTCCGTGGAGAAATCCTTGTAATCCTCGTCGGTGTAGTCCCAAACAGTCGTGCCTTCCGCGAAAGATTCGGAATAGTCAGCGAAAACGCTGGCAGACGTATCCGGATCAGCGGTGTCTTCCACCGTGATCGTCAGAGATCTCGGGGCTCCCTCAGCCATGGCGCTGCTGTACCCCAGAGGATCGTCAGGCTTCAGAAGGATCGCTTCTTCCGTGATCGCGTTGCCGTCGAAACGGAAAGGGCCGGACCAAAGAGATTGGCCCGCGAAAAGCGCGCCGGAAAACGACAGCGCGGCCAAGAGCGAAATTGCAGCAAGCTTTTTCATAAACACTCCTTCGGTGATATTTAACCGGGATTATTTTACAAAAAAAAAAAAAATAGCCAATGGCAGAAACTTTGTCAATGCAAAAGGCGTGCGTCCCAAATAGAACGCACGCCTTCTGCGTTTGAGTGTTATGTCAGCATTACTCTCCGATGGCCAGCCTCACGCCATATTCGTAGTTGATAGACATGGGGGATGCGGCGTTTCCGGAACCGGAAGTGCAGTCTCTGGCTCTTGAGGAGTGGCTTCCGCCTCTTGTTAAGCGGTAATAGTTTCTTAAGTTCCAGTCGAGGCACCATTCGGCAACGTTGCCGTGCATGTCGTAGAGACCCCACTTGTTCACGAGATATTCCCCGACGTCGGTGTGATACATATTATACGCACCTTTCCCGTCGTCCCAGTTATGTAAGTTACGGCCGACCTCATTCGCGTTGGATTGCGTATAGTCCTTGCCGCTGTTAAGATCGGTGGTCGTGCCCGCCCTGCAGGCATACTCCCATTGCGCTTCCGTTGGAAGATCGAACATCAGCCCCGTCTTCGCCCTTAATACGCCCATGAACGACGACTCATCGACGGCATGGCCGTATATCGGCCATCCCGCGCCACCCTCTGCCTCCGTACCGCGGAGTCTGTCGTAGGAAACATTGTACACGGGGCGAAAACTGCTCCAATCCCAAGAGGGCCAGCTCCCCATGATCATTTGCCACTGTTTCTGCGTGCATTCGAATATACCGATGTAGAACATCTGCGTGATGGTCACCTGATGCTGTGGCATGTCGGTACTGATATGCCCCACTTCATCCTCTGGAGCCCCCATCGTGAACGTCCCCGCCGGAATCAGCCGCAACCACAGTTCCGTCGTACGGCATGCGTTGTCGTCCAGATTCGGAGGCTCGACGACATGGCGTTTCTCCCATGTCTGAAGGTCAATAACCAAATAGGGGGCGATATCAACCAGCGCATGTATATTCACCTTGAAGGAGGAAGAGTTGAAGTCAGGAGCGTCCTTCGCCATGTTCCATGTCGTGGTATAAGGACCGCCCGCCGTCACAGGCTCGGTTGTGCCGTCGCCCGTCAGAGTTCTCATCACGACCATCCTGTCGCGGTCGTTGTCCCTTCCCTCGAATATCACATACACATCCTTCGGATTGCCCTCGTCGTCCTTCTCATCGCATTCAATGGAATACGTGATATCGACCAACCCGTTCCACGGCCACCGCGGCTTCACGGCGACATCCTTCACCTTCACCTCAGCCCGTATGGACAAAGCCATCAGCATCCATGCAACAAGACCGAACAAAATGACATTCCAATTTTTTCCACTCATCGTCAGTTTCCTTTTGTAAGAAAAGTATTTTAATTGTATTTATACGAAAATCATGCAGGGCTTTGGAAGGATATTCCAATTGCCTTGTGTTTTATCAATAATACTACAATAATAGTAAACTGTCAATATATTTCCATGAAAAATGGCGCAGGAGAGTCGCACTCCAGTGCGCCCCTCCCTACTTGCACTTTTTATTAATTAATGTAATGTAAATGTATCTGCTTTTTTCTTTCATTTTCCACCCTAAAAACACGATTTGCATCATGAAAAACATCGCTGAACTTGATCCCGCCATGGCCATTAAACCCGCAGACGCCGACGGCGTCGCATGGCATCTCCCCTTCGAAGCCCCTATGAAGCTCTGCGGCTTCAATTGGTTCGAAACCGACAAACTGTATGAACG
>JAEEGK010008150.1_pt1 | contig 24793 bp, 13 predicted proteins | sample 8958771 | NCBI WGS metagenome assembly JAEEGK01 (sample SAMN16246547, study PRJNA631951) | gut metagenome | biome: gut microbiome; feature: rumen; material: SC-attached | host: Bos | place: Iran: Karaj | collected 2018-10
TAATATTATTTTTTTTTTTTTTTTTTTTTTATTTTAATAAAATTTTTTTTTTTTTTTTTTTTTTTTTAATTTTAAGTTAAAATTTATTAAATAAATAAATTTATTAATATATTCCATATTCTTTTGATAAATCTCCATAATTTTATTATCAATTATTTCTTTTTTTTTAATTGTTTCATTTGTAAAATTTATATTTAAAATTTCAATTCCTATTTTAGTTTTTTTTAAATTTAATATAATATTGAACATAAAATTAAGTGAATAAGATTTATTATTTATATCTGTTTTGGACTCATTTAATTCAAATTTAAAAGCTTCTAAAAATAATTCTTTAAAAGTTTCAATTGATTCATTAGGTATAATTTCATTACAATTACTAATAAATACTTGGAAAAATGATAATTGTCTTTCAATTATATTTATTATTTTTTGATTTTCACATTTTGTTTCCAAAAAACAAAGGAAAAAAGAGATTTTACACAATTGATTTATAAAAAATATATTATCTATTTTAAATAATTCAATTATTTCAAAAGTAAATTGAATCTCGTTTTTGTTAATAAAATAAATAACACCATAAATAAAATCATCATTAAATTCTCTAAAAGGGTCAATAAAATTTATTTTATCAATCTGATTTATATCAATTAATTTAATAAATATTAACCTATATAATACATTAAACCACTCATAAAAATATTTATGATAAATTTTTGGAGGTTTTTCTTGTATTAAACTTTTTCCTTTTTGTATATATTCATTTGGTAGTTCTTTAATTTCAAAATTTGAAATTAAAAATTTGGTTAATTGTTGTGATTTATTTTTCTCCATTTCAAGTGGAAAATTCGCACTTAAACATTTTATGAAATAAAATACTTTAAAAATTAATTTTATACTTTTTTCTTCTTTTAAAAATAAAATTATTTGTTCATCAAATTTATTTTCAATTATTTTTTTTAATCGATTGTCTTTTAAATTTTGATATAAAATATTAATTATTAAATCTATTATTTTTTGATTGAATTTTTTTCCAAAAAAAATATTAAACAAAAATGTTAAAGAATCATCTTTTTCTTTAATTTTTGGATATATTTCATTTAAAAAGTTATATATTTTATCAGAAATTTCATTATATTCATTTATGTTAAAAAATATTTCAGTACTTGTCCAATTTTCTTTACATAATTTAATAAATATATTCTCTTTATTTTTTTTTTCATTTTTTTGAATTAAGTTTAATATAATTTCAAAAAATATATCTTTATTTTGCAAATTTAATTTGTTTATTATTTTGAAATTAAAAAACAAAGATGAATAAAAATGATTTTTTTTTATTTTTCCATTTATTTCATTTTCTGTAATTTTTAAAATAAAATCAATAAATTTACTTTTATTTATAATTTCAGAATCTAAATTTTGTATAAATAATGATATACATTTATAAAATTTTGATTCAAATAAATAGGATGAATTTTTTTTTGATGAATTATTAATTAATAAAATTAAATTGAGTAATTTATTAAAAATTTCAATTAATAATTCTTTATCATTCCCTTCTTCATTAATATTTGCAAAATTATAAAAAAATTCAAAAAGGGGAATTAAAGGATAAATTCCACCGATCATAAAAATGTTTTTTGTATAATTACTATAATTGAAAATATAATTTTGATAAAAATGATTTTCTGAATTAATGAAATAAGCTTTATTATTATTAATTGGTTCAATGATTTCAAAAGTTTTATCATTAAATAAATAAGGAGAAAAAATAAAATTAAATTTCTTCATTTCTAATTTACATTTATTAAATTTATTAAAAATAATATCCAAATCTTTTTTGTGTTTGAAATTATAATTTGAAGATAATATATATGATAATTTTCCTTTAAAATTTTTCACAAAAGAAATAGAAGAAATTAAATTATTATTTATATTTGAATAATTTTCACTTTTTTTTTCTTGTTCTTGTTCATTATTTATCTTTTCTAAATTAATTGTTGTTAAATCTTCATTATTTTTTATATAAAATTTTATTATTGCCCATTCATTAAATTTAATTTCTAATTCTAAATTTTTAAATTTTTTATTTTCATTTCTATCTTTTTCAAATACTGAAATTTTTTGTTTATCTAATTTGATAATAAATTGATTTAAATTACTAAAAGTAATATTAATTAATTCTGAATTTTCATTTTCACAATATTCATCAATAGAAAAACAAAAATAAATTAAAAAATTTTGATTAAAAAAAAAGTTATTTTCTTTATTTATATTAGATAATATTTCACTTGTTGATTTATTAAAAAAATAAAAATATTTTTTTGGTTTAAATTTTTTTGCTTCAATTCCTTCACCATAAAATAAAGAAAGAAGATTTAAATAATCACTTAATTGATTTTCTGTTAAATTTTTTTCTCTATGTTGTTTTCCAATTTTTTCAAAAATATAATCAATTGATTTTTTATCTAAAATAATATTTTGAATATAATATTTTAAAATTTCAATTGCTATTTCTTTTAAGTTTTGATTAAATAAAATAAAATCGATTAATACATTTATTATATTAGGAAATTCGGATAATACAAAAATATATGCAATTTCTTTAAAATTAATAAATATATCTTTTAAATTAATTAATAATTCTTTTTTTTTATTGTCATTTATTTTTTCATTTTGAAAATCTTTTATTAATTCTTTAATATTTATTTCAATATTTTCTTTAAATTCTATTTTTTTATTTTCTTTATTAAAATCAATAATGTCTTCAATTTTTTTTGAAAAATCGTCTCCAATTTCTAAGGATTTATTATCACTTTCAATCATTTATTAAATTATTTATTATATTATAAAATTAAAATATTTTAAAAAAATAAATAAAAAAAATTTAATAATTAAAAATATTTAAAAAAATCCATTTAAACAAAAAAAAAATAATCAAAAAATATATAAAAATCAAAAAAATAAAAAATGTCAGAAAATACAGAAAACAATCAAATAAATAACCAAAATCTAGAAGAACAAAATATTGAAAATATAACAGAAAATACAAATTCTTTAGTTAATGAATTTCCAGCACCACCATCACAAGAAATAATACAAAATTCAAATTTTCAAAATGAAAATAATCAAAAAAGTGAAATTTTAAAACAAATGGAATCTTTACAAGAATCTATTTATATTTCATGGTTAAAAGATTTGGATAAAGTAAATGAAATAATAAAATGTCATAATTTACTTTCTGATATAATAAATAAATGTGAAAAAATAGAAGATATTGAAAATTATTTTAAAAATAGTCAAGAGGATTTTGACTATTTTATAAATACTTTTTCTAAGCAAGTTATTCAAAATATTTTAAGACAAAATATTGTTTATGGTGAAAATGGTGAAGATAAAGCATTTGAAGTATTAATTGACTATTTAAAAATATTTATAAAATTCATTTTAAATCATAATGATAAAAATAATATTAAATTATATCCATTATTAGAATTAATTAAAGAAATATTTGATGATTCAAAATCTTATTATAAACCTCATCCTTATTTACAAGAAAAAAATCCAAATTCAAAAAAGTTTATTTCATATCAAACATATAATGAAATGTATTTAAAAAAAAAAATTAATATTACAATAAATGATATAAAAGAAAATGAAGAAATTGATGTTTTAATACCAAGCAAAGAAAGATTTTATAATAATGTTTGGTCAAGAGGAAAAATAATATCCAAAGATGAAGAAAAAAATATATTTTTAGTAAAAGTTTTAAATCATGATGAACCAATAATTATTTCAATAGCATCATTTGATTATGATTTAAAAGGAACAAAAACTACAGATTGGGATTGGAGATTAAATTTACAAGAAGGAGAAATAATAGATTGTTATGAAAGAAAAAAAATTTATCCTTCAACAATAATAAAGAGAATTGAAGAAGAAAATAAATTAGAATATAATGTTTCATTTAGAATTTATTTAGATTCAATTGATATTAAAGATATTGATAAATATAATATTTTTTGGCCATCAAATGAAATAAAAGAAGAAGATAATAGAAAATATATTGGAGATGAAAAAGGATTTGATGAAATTATTCCTATGACAAGTAAAAGATTATTTCCTAAAGATACTAAATTAAGTAATGAATTAATTAATTTATTTGATGATGATTTTGATTCTATTTTCAATGTTGATAATCAAGTTGAAGATATTGATTTATTTGGTAAAAAAACTATTACTATTGGAAGAAGTTCTAATTATGAATATTTTTTTAATTTAATGTTAAATGAATTTGGAAATTTAAATGGTTTTGATATTATGTTAAAGTTTATTGAAGATAATCAAAATAATGATGATAAAGAAAAAAAAAATGATGATATTATTATGTTAATTTTTTATATTTTCAAAATTGCTTTTCCTTTTTTATATAAACCTATTTTTTTAAAATATTATGAAAATTTATCTAAAGATATTTCTGATTATGTTAATAATTTATCAAATCAAGATTTGAGAAATGTTAAAAAAGAAACTATTGATTTAATGTTAGATTTACTTAAAAAATATTCAAATATTATAACAAAAGATAAAAATTTATATATTATAGAAACAATTTCATTAAATTTTGCAATTAAAATGTTAAAAACTGAATATTTAGATAAGAGAACAAGTGCAATTAAATCAATAAGTGATATTATTAAAGTACATAAATATAATGATGATTTTAAACAAAAATTAATTGAAATAATAAAAGAAAATAATATAATATATGAAATTTATGGACCAAATAGTCATATTCAATTAGTAAGAAATAGTAAAGAATTAATTGAAATATTATTAACTAATAATAAATTATCTGAAGAAGAATTAAATTTAATTTGGAATGGAACAAAAACAGGCGATTTAGATGAGAAAAAAACTATTATTCAAATATTAAATGAAATTCTTTCTTCAAATATTAATTGTGATGATGATAATATGAAAGTTATGATAAATAAAATTTTAAATTATATTATTAAAGAAAATACTATTAGTAATGATATAAGTGAAGATGAAATTGATTTGATTTTTAGTTTGATTAATAAATTAAATATTGATTATATTGAAAAGTATATTAATTATTTAATTGATTTTGTAAAAGAAAATAATCAAAATCCAAATATTCAAAATATTATAATTCAAATATATGAATTATCAAAAAAAGAGAATAAATTAAAAATCAATTTAATTAATCAAGCACTAGATTTTATAAAAGATGAAAGATATATTCAAATAGGTTATAATATATTAATGATTTATATTAATACTTCAAATTTAATAACTGATAATGATTTATCTAATTTATTAATTAAAGATGATAAACTTTTAAATTTATATAAAAATTCTTTTGATGAATATTATAATAAAAAAGAAAAAATAAATAAAGAAACACATGAAAAAAATATTAGAAATAGAATTAAATTTTTAAATGTTTTAATTAGAAATAGAATATGGAATGTTGAAAATGAATCCCCAATTGATTTTGTTTACAAAAAATTAGTATTAAATAAATATGATAAAAATGACGAAAAATTATATTATCAATGGTTAAAGGATTTAATGAAAGAAAAAAGAATAGAAGGAATAGACGAAAAAATATTTAAATTATTTACTGAAAATGATTCAAATAATAATTTATCAATAGAAGGTTTTGATACATTTTTAAATGTTTTTACAGAAATAAATGAAAATGAAAAAAAATTATTTTCAGATGAATCAACAAATACATTATTATTAAAAAATAATTATTTACCAAAAGACTTAAAAGGATTTTCAGAATTAAAAAAAATAATATTTGAAAATAACAACAATGAAATAATAAACAAAGGAATTGATTACCTGAATAAATTATATAATTCAAATAGAGAAAATTTAGTAGATTTATGTTTAGAAGAAATAAAAAATTCAAATAATAATATTGAAATAATGAATAAATGTATATCAATATTATCAAATTTAATGTATTTAAATGAAGAAAATGGAACTGGAGATGTTATTCCTTGTATAAGTATGATTAAAGGTGATATTATAACAGTAAAATTTTTAATTGATTTACAATATAATGTAAATCAATCAATTGAAATTAAAACTTATTCAAATTCAACTTTTTATTCTTTAAAAAATCAATTAACAAAATTAATAAATTATCATTATGACTTTATGAAATTTGAATTAATAAATGTACCAAATAAAAAAGAAATCAATTCAAATAAAATAAATGAACAAAATCAATTATTAAACAATACAAAATCAGAAATAGAATTAACACGAAAAGACAATGGTAAAACATTAAAATCATTAAATATAAAAAATCAATCAACAATAATAATAAAATCAAATGGTTTAGAACAACAAATTCCAGATTCAGAAATATTGGATAATGAACGTGAAGTAACAGAAGAAACAATAAAAATATTTAATGAATGGTATGATAAATATTCAACAAATAATAAAATGGATGCAGTAAATTTATCTCATTTTGTAAGAGATGTAACAAATAATAAAGAAGAAGTAAAGATTAATGATCCAAGAGTAACTACATTAATGACAGAAAAAGATAGTAATCATGATGGTTTTATTGAAAGAGAAGAATTTGTTAATTGGTATGTTAATGCTGCTCATGATAAACCACAATTAGTTCTTGAAAATATTAAAGCAATGGGTTATAGAGGAGATTTAAAAAAAATTTCTGAAGGTTATTATAATGAAAATAAAGGTTCTGATATTATGTTAAGATTTATTTTAGGTAATAATTATGAATTGTTAAATATATTTTTTAATGGAATGAATAATGGAAATGAAAATTTAAGTTTGTTTAATTTTGTTATTGGATTATGTAGAAATGATACTATTTATAATGAAATTTTAAATGTTAAAAATTTAGATATTGATAATTTTAATTGGGAGAATTTAGTTATGAAAGGGAATTTATATTATTTTTGTTATGTTTGTTTTTTTGTTGAATATTTTATTGAAAATGCTAATGATAATGATGATTTTAAATTGTGGATTATGAAATTTATTTTAGGAAATGGATATTTGTTTTTTATTCAAGTTTTTATTAAAGAAATGAAATGTATTTCAGAAAAAAAAGATAATAAAGAAACTATTGATATTGTTTGTTTTAAATTGTTAATTAAGATTATTAAACAAATTTATTTATGTTCAATTGAAATTAATGATGAAAATAAAGAATTTAATCAATTTTTAAATAAAGAGAATTTAATTAGTAAAATACATGAAAATTTTATTAATAAAGAAATGTTTAATTGTTTAATGAATGTAATTGATAATTTCATTAATCAAAAAATACATTATAATATTATTAATGAAATAATTCAATTAATTACTATTTTAATTCCAAATATTGATGATAATTCAAATAATAATAAAATAATTGAATTAATTTTAAATGGTTTAAAATCTGAAAAAGAGGAAACAAGAAAAAATTTTATAGATGCTTTAATTAGAATGAGTAAAATATTGATTTCAAAAGATAAATATGAAATACTTTCAAATTTATTTGACAAAGTATTAGAAATAATTAATGGTGATAATTGCGAAGTGATATTAAATGATAAATTATGTGAATGTTTTACATATTTATTAGGTCTTTATAATGAAAATAAAGATAAATTTAAATTAAAAGATAATTTGGATATTGTTTCTTTTGGTGAAAAAATAAGAAATGAAATTAATGATTCATTAACAATTAATTATAAAAATCCAAAAATTACAGATGATAAACTCATAAATGATTTAATTATATTAGCTAAAATAATAGAAATAAATGAAACAGTAAAAAATGAAATAAATGAAAAGAGTGAATTGTTTAATAATATTTTGAAAAAAATAATATTTTTTTCAGAAGAATTTGAAGAACAAAATTCAGAAACTGAAGAATTAAACACAAATAATAATATTGAAGAAAATGAAAATAAAAATGAAAATGAAAATAAAAATGAAAATGAAAATGTAAAAATGGAATTTATAAATATTGATACAACAGAAAATTTAAAAAATATAAATTTATCATCAAATATTAAAATATTAAATTCATCATATATTTTAATCTCAACATTATTAAGAAATAACTTAAAAAACTTTATAACATATTTAAAATATCAAAATTCAAAAAAAAATACAATATCAACAAATTCAGAAATGAATTTAACAAAAAAATCATATCAATATAAAAGGAAAAAATTAGGATATGTAGGATTAAAAAATTTAGGATGTATATGTTATATGAATAGTACAATGCAACAATTTTTTATGACACCAACATTAAGATATACAGTATTAAAATTAAATGATAATAAAAAACCAAATTTAATAAATACAGAAAGATACAAATTAAATTCAAGAGAATTAATAGATGATAATATGTTTCATCAATTACAAAAATTATTTTCTTATTTATTATTATCAGAAAGAATTGATTATAATCCATTTGGTTTTACTTATTCTTTTAAAGACTTTGATGGTAATCCAACAAAATTATATGAACAAAAAGATACACAAGAATTTTTAGCTATTTTTTTAGATAGATTAGAACAATCATCAAAAATTACTGAATATAAATATATGATAAGTAATATTTTCGGAGGAAAAAATTGTTCTTTAATTACTTGTTTAGAATGTGGTTATGTTTCATATAAATATGAACCTTCAGTTTTTTTAAGTTTAGAAGTTAAAAATATGAAAAATTTAAATGATTCTTTAGATAAATATATTAATGAAGAATTTATTGATGGATATGAATGTAATGGATGTAAGAAAAGATGTAGAATATCAAAAAGAAATACTTTATCAAATTTACCAAATGTTTGTATAATTCATTTACAAAGATTATATTATAATTGGGAAATTGATCATAATGAAAAAATAAATAGTAGATTAGAATTTCCAAAAAAAATAAATTTAAAAAATTACACAATTGAAAATATATTAAAAATGAATGAAAATAAAAAAGAAGAAATATATTTTAAAAGTGATGAATATTATGATTATTATTTAGTAGGTGTAGTAGTTCATTTAGGTTCTGCTGATTCAGGACATTATTATTCATATATAAATACAATTAGAGATGGAAATGGTAATTTAAGTAATTTTAATCCTAATGATGATACTTGTTTAAATTCTTGGATTGAATTTAATGATTCAACAATATCTAAATTTGATATTAGTCATTTAGAAGATGAAACTTTTGGTGGAAGTAATGATTATAATAATAATAATGTTAGTGTTAGTCATATGATGGGAAATGGAATGAGTGGTAGAATGTTTAATTGGAATAGAGAAAAATGTAAAAATGCTTATTTGTTAGTTTATGAAAGATTAGTTAAAAGTCCTAATATTATTAAAATTTTAAATAGTGATAATATTGATAAAGGAAATTTAATTGAATTTAATGATGATGATAAAAATACAATTTTTAAAGAATATGATACTATGAGATTTTATAATAAAGAGGATTTAAGTGAATATAATAAAAAATGTAATGAATTATATAATAAAGTTTTTCATAATATTACTAATGATGAATATTTTAAATTTGAACCTTTTTATAATTATAATAATAAAAGATTAGTTCCTAAAATTTATTATGATGAAATTATGAATGATAATAAAAATTTTGAGAAAATAAAAAATATTTCTGAAAGTCAATATACAAATTTTAATAATAATATAATTGATTTACTTGAAGAAACTTCTATTAATAATATTGATGATATTTCAATTGAAGATGCAGAAATTATTATTAATGTATTTTTACAATTTATTGTAAATAATATTTCAAATAAAGTAAATAAGGAATTTTTACCAAATGGTTGTAAAAAATTAATAAATATAATTGAGAAAAAAAAAGAATTATTTAAAGATATAATGTTAAAGTTTTTAAATGAAAATACTGAAAAAATTAAATTATTATTAAAATATGAAAGTAATGATGTTATAAAAGAATTTAATGATTTACAAGAAAAAATTTATACAATATATGATATTAAAAAAGATAATGAAGAAGAAGAAGAAGGTACTGAATTACAAACAATAAATTAAAAAAAGTAATTTAATTATTTTACTTTTAAATTAATAAAATAATAAATAAAAAATTTAAAAAATGTTTTAATATTTTATTTTTTATTTTTTTCAAATAAGAAAAAAATATTTTTTATTTATCATAATTTTGATTATAATTAATCAATTATCTTTCTCAACATTTTCTTCATAATTATTTTCTCCTTTATTTTCATCATCATTATCATTTTCTTTACTATCTTCATTTTCATTTTCTTCATTTTTTTTATTTTCTTCTTCTTTTTCTATAATTAAACTAAACAAATGATTTGTATATTTACTAACATTTAAAACATTATTATCATTAACAGTTTTTTGTATTACTTCATCAATTTTATCATAAATATTTTTCATTTTTTCATTAAATTCATATTCAACTCTTAATGCATATAAATCAACATTTTGAATTTCAAGTAATTCATCTTTATGACTTATTTCATTAAAGAAACTTTTAAATTCATCTGCATTCATTTTTTTCTTTTTTCTAGTATATCTTTTATAAATTGTTTCTAAAATTTCTTCAATTTCCTCATTTGTAATTTTTGATTTTGATTTATATTTTTCTATTATTTGATTTATATTCTTTTTTCTTTTTATATTATTTAATATTGAATTATATATTTCATAAAGTTTATTTAATTTTTCTTTTATTTCTTCATGTTTTTCATTAATATTATATTCTCCTTTTTCCATTTTTTCAGAATAATTTTGAGTTTTTTCAATATTAATTTTAATTTCTTTTATTAATGTATCACAATATAATTTTATTGTATCTTCAAAATTATTTGTATCAATTTTTATTGTTCTATGATTTTCATGATTTAAATTAAATTTACAATAATTACATATAAATACTTTTTCATTTCTACAATAAAATGTTACTGGTAAATTTCTTCCACATGAACAAATAAAAGTTGTACTTTTATTTTGAAAATTTGGATTATTCATATTTTCAATATTTTGTATATCTTTTTGATTACTATTATAATATTGAGATACAATTTTTAAAGTTATATTTGTTTTTAATTTAAAAAAATCACCTATTAAATATTTACTATATGGAATTATATCAGTTTGATTATAAAGAATTTTTATTTTTGAATTTATTGGATAAAATAAATTTTTTACTATTCCTATTAAATAATCTATTGTTTTATATGGTTGAATTTCTGTTGATCTTATTCTACCTAAATATTCTACATGAAAATTTAATTTATGAAGACGAAAATTTATAGACATTATTTATTAATTTTTAATTATTTTATATTATATTATAAAACTGAAAAAAAAAATGAATTTCATATTTTTATTTAGAGAAATGAATATGAATGAATATTGTTAAGTAAAAATAATTTTAAAAATAATTTCTTTTAATAAATATATTAATTATTTTGATTAAATTTATAATGACATTTTACACATTCATAAAAAACAGTTGAACCTTCATCAGCACTTCTAATTTGCATAGTATAATAATACATTTGATTATAATTACATTTAGGACATTTTTCATTAATTATTGTTCTTTCTGTTTTACGTTCTTCTCTTAATTTATCTTCTCTATTTTTTAATTTATTAACCCAAATTTTACTAAATTCATATTTATCTTCTGTTTCAATAACATGATTTTTTATATTTTCTAATGAAGTTTCCCCACCACATTTTTGACATAAAACATTATTATTATTTATTATTTCAAAATCTAATAATTCACCACAATCAACACAAAAAGTAGGAGGTCTATAAAATAATTCATTAAAGTCAGCATCAACGCTTGACATTTAATATATTATTTAATAAATATAATTTAATAAAAAAACAATTTAAAAAATTATAAAACTTCTAATTAATAAAAAAAATAACTAAATAATATATATCATAAAAACCACAAAATAAAAATATTAATACCTTTGAATTAATTTAGATAAAATTTTCTTATAATCTCCACTTGTATCACCTCTAACATCAGAAACTAATTCCCTTCCATACATTCTTCTATAACATTGTTTAATTTGTGGTAAATCAATTTCACATCTAGAAACAATATTTCTAATTAACTTCTTATCATTAGTTCCTAAACCATTAATAGCTTCATGAATCCTTTCAGCAAAATAAGAAGGAGGATTAATTAAAACTTTAAATAAAGTCATAAATAATTTTTTATTATCTCCTGAAAATTCATTACTAATTGCTTTATCTAATCCTTTACCTCTTAAATTAATATAACATTGATTTATACAAGCAATTTCAGCATTTGATCTAGTTGAAAAAATCTGATTGAAAACTGACTCATCAGTTCCCCATCTTTTTTCTCCTGCTTTATATAAAGCTTGAGCATCCATCATACATTGTTGTTGATTAGGTACTGGATTTTGACTTCTTTGACTATATAAAAGTGAAACTAGTAATTTACGTAAATTTCCACTTGTTTCACTTTCTACCCATTTAACTAAATCTTTACCATACATCATTCTAAATGTTTGTTTTATTAAATCTAATTCATAACTTGTTCGAGAACCAATAATTTCTATTAAGACACCTTCATCTGTTCCTAAACCTTTCATTGCTTTATATAGTGATTCTGAGTCAAATTCTGCTGGAGTTTGAAACATTGCAATTACTACATTTTCGAAATTACCACTTAATTCACTTTTTAAATCTTTAATTAAATCACGACCATATGCTGTTATATAATATCTTTTTATTTCTTGTCTTTGAAGATTATTACGTGAACATATAATATTTATTATTGTATCTTCATCAGTACCTAAACCACGCATTGCATTTCGTAAAGCAGCACAATCCATTTCAGGATTAAAACCATTCATTCCCCATGGTTGGTTTTGATATAATGGTTGTTGCATCATTGGTTGTTGAATTGTTGTTTGATGCATTAATGGTTGTTGCATCATTGGTTGTTGAATCATTGGTTGCATTTGTTGTTGCATTATTGGTTGTTGAATTGTTGTTTGATGCATTAATGGTTGTTGAATCATTGGTTGCATTGGTTGTTGCATCATTGGTTGTTGCATCATTGGTTGTTGCATCATTGGTTGTTGCATTATTGGTTGAGCTGAATATCCTCCTACTCCTACACCTTGTATTCCTGCTTGAAGGTAACCTGTTGGATTTTGAAATGTACCCACTGATGTTAAAGTCTGGTTTAATGTAGGTAATACTGTTCCTTGTGTATAAACATTTTGAGGATAAGCATTTACATCTACTCCTAAACCTGTGTAACCTGAAGAATACATTATATAAATAATTCTTTATTTTTTTTATTAAATCATATTATTTTATATTATTTTATATATTATTTATCAATATAAAATAATAAATTAAACCAAATTTATAAAATAATTTTTAATTAGACAATTTCTAATTAAGAAAAAAAAAAATATAAATAAATATATTATAATAAACAAATATTTATATAATAGTATTTCCTTCTCTTTTTCTATGTTTAGTTTTACTAGTACTTTTAGATGGTTTAGCAGTTAAATTAAACCTTAACTTACAAATAGAATTAATAAGAGAATTATCTTGAGAATAAATATCCCCATCATTAATAAAAGCAGTAATAGTAGGAACTTGTTGATTTAAATTAATAGTTAAATAATTATTTCCATTTACTTCACTTCCATTTATACTTGTTAAATTTTTTGTACTATCACTTCTATGATGAAATCTATTATTTTCTTTAACTGAATTTTCTCTTTTTTTAGAATGATTTTCAAATTCTTCTATAAATGACATCATACTTCTCATTGTTGGTGATTGATGATTAAAATCTTTTAATAATTCTTCATTATTTATTTCTATTTCTTTTATTTTTTTTTCTAAATCTGAAATTTCTTTATCTCTTGTTTTTATTAAAAATTTAGTTTTTTCTATTTCATTATTTAAATGAAAAATTTCTTGGGTTTTATTTTCTTTTTCTTTTAATATTGAATTAAAACATTCTCTATATTTTTGTGCTTTTAATTCTAATTCTTTTTTCTCATTTATTAAACTTTGATATCCATTTTGAACATCTTTGTTTTCATTTATTTGAGTATTTGATATAAATTTTAAAAATAATTTTTTTAAAAATGATTTTCTTTGTTTATTTTTTTGAAGTATTTGAGAATATTTTTTTATCTCATTATTTGTGTTATCAATTTGTTTTTGTAATTTATTTTTTTCTAAATTTAATCTTTCTATTTCATTTATATTAAATTCATTTATTAATAATTCATTAACTGAATTTAAATTTTTTGTATTTTGTTGATTTGTTTCAAATAATTCTTTTAAATGAAATTTTATTATCATATTCTGTTCTGTATTCTCAACTAATTTTTCATTTAAAGTTGAAATAAATTTTTCATAAAAATTTTTTATTTGAATATACATTTCACTTATTTCTAAAGTTTGATAACCATTTTTCATTTTTTCTTCTAAATTAATTTTATCATAATATAAAATACCCAATTTTTTTTCTAAATCTTGAAATTCATTATCAGATAATTCATTAAAATTTTTATTTAACAAATTATCATAAATATCAGAACTAAAATTAATTAAAATTCCTCCTTCATTTTTAAAATTCTCACAATAAAAATCTTTATTATTCAAAAAACTACTATTTAAAAAACTATTATCCTCATTAAAAATTTTACTATTATTCCTTTCATAACTATTATTATTATTATTATCTAAATCTTTTTTATTAACAAGATTAATATTATTAACATTATTTCTATATTTAAAATTATCATTTTTAATTTTTTGATGTTGACTTTTAATAACATCTTTTAAATGTGTAATTTCATTTCTTAAACTAGAAATAATTTCTCTAAATTGTGCAGTAGACTGATCAATTTCTTTATAATTTTTAGTAACTTTTTTTTCAATTTTATTCGCCCTAGAAGCATATTTTAAAGTAGAATGTGTTTCCTCATAAGTTAAAGGACAAGGTGAAACACAAGCAATCATAATAGTTGCAATATTACCACCTAATGAATCTTTTAATAATCTTGTTAATTTTGAATCTCTATATGGTACAAATGAATTTTTTTTATTTTTATCACTTAAAATATTTATACAATTTCCTAATGCTAAAAGTGATTTATTTATATTTCCTCCTTCTTCTCTTCTTAATTTTTCTTTTCCTCCTTTTTCACTTCCTGCTAAATCAACAAATAACATTTTACTTAATAATATATCACTTTTTTCTATATTTTTCTCACATTGTTCAATATTAATTTCTAATATTGCATGTGAACGACTTGAAAATTGATTTTGTATAGTTGAACCCATTGTTCTTCTTGAATTACCTTTTAAAATATAATTATAAACTTCTTCTGAATCTTTTACAATTAATTCACTTAATCCAGGAAGTAAAACTCCTTTATTTGGATCTTCTACAATCATTATTCCTTCATTTGAAGGTTTAATTGTTAATAAATCAATAACTTGTTCATTATATAATTCTAAATAAGATATTTTAATAGTAAAAACTTTATTATTTAATAATGAAATTTTAGAAAATAAATAATCAACTGCATACATACAAATTCCTTCTTCGAAATTATTATTATTTAAATTATTATTATTGTTAATTTTTATTGTGTTAATATTATTATTATTATTATTTATATTTATGTTTAACATATCTCCAAACATTGTATGTGTTTTACCAGCACCTGTAACACCATATGCTAATGCTGTACTGTTGTATCCTTGAAGAATGTTGTCTACTAAGTTTTTTATTATTGTATTAAATATTAATTTGTTGTTATCTTTTTCTGTAAATACTTTGTCAAATGGAAATGATTTTACATTTTGACCATATAATTCTGGGTTATTTGGATCTTTTAATAATACTGTGTTGTTATCTGAGTTCACTATTTGATAAGGAATTTTTTTCCCTTTTAAATTTTCATTATATACTAATTTTCTTTCGTTAGGAAGTAAAGGACGGATTCTTACATATACTTTAAATGGTTCTATCATATTTTCAACCATATTTTTTTTTTGAATAAATAAATTATTCAAATACTTTAAATTTGATTTAATTAATTAAAAAAAATAAAAATTTTAATATAAATGTTTATATTAAAAAAAAATAACATAATCAATAATGAAGATAACTGTATATTATTAACAATATACTTTAAATAAGAATTAATGTAATATAGAATTAATTAAAATGATTATTTTTTAATTTTCTTTATTTATAAATTCAAATAGATTTCTTTTGTAAGATATATTATTAATCATTGTAAAAAATTATTGAAATATTAATGAGAATATCTTAAATTAAATTTATTATTTATTAAAAGTCAATAAATAATCATAATTATATTATCTTTACAACACAATTTAATATTAACTTTATTTATTACCAAATAAATAATACCTCAAATTTTATTCCCCTAAATTTTTCAAAATAAAATAATTATGAAATCTTTTGATTTCTTCAGGTGATTTTACATACTTTGTAATTTTATCTCCATCTTTTTCTCTAGAATAACTAATAATTCTTTGACATTTAATTTTTTTAGGAATAGAATATTTTTTTATTTCAGGAGTTGGAATTGGACATTCATTTTTACTTAAAGGTAAACTTTCTTTAATTATACTTTGTAAAATTTCTTCTAAATTTAAAACTTTGTTTTTACTTAATATTAATTCTTGTTTTAAATTTTCATTTTCTTCAATAATTTTTTCTATTTTTTGTTCATTTAAAATTAAATTATTATGATAATCTTCTTTTTCTAAAATTTCACCATTTAATGATTGAGATGGAGAATTATAATCTTTATTATTATTTGATTTGTCACTAAACATTGTTGAAGTACTTGAATTAATTGTATATTGATTTAAAATTAAGTTATTTGGAATTATTGGATTTGGGTTTTTTCTTTTTGATATTGATTTTGTAACTTTATTTTTATTATCTGTATAATTTTTTAATTTTGTATTTATATATGCTTGAATTGTTTTATTACTTTTAAATATTCTTTGATTATCTAATATTAAATTTTGTCTATTTTGCCTATTTTTATCGAAAGGTCCTGTATTATATCTTCTCATATTTAAATTAAATTAAAAAATTTGATAATTAAACAACATTAAATAAAAAAGAAAAAATATTTATAATTAAATAAAAAAGTTGAATTTTCTAAAAAATAAAAAATGAAGATTTAAAAAAAAATATTTTAAAAAAAATGGAAAATCAATTAATAACATCAACAATAATGACAGATATTCAAGAATTTACTGAAAAATATATAGATTCAAAAACAGTAACATTTTACTTAATAAATGTATATGATAATTTTTCAAGACAAAAATGGAAAATTGAAAAAAGATATTCAGAATTTGAAAAATTATATAAAAATCTTTCAAACCTTTTACCATCAATTCCTCAAATTCCAGGAAAAAGTATTTTTAAAATAAAATCATATGACCAATTAACAAAAAGAAGAATCCAATTAGATAATTTTTTAAAAGAATGTAATAATAGAAAAGATATATTATCAAATGATTATTATAAACAATTTTTAGAATTAGATAAACATTCTCCTAAATTAAATTTTAATAATCCAGAAAAAATATTTTCTATTTTAGGATTGCCTTTAGGAATAAGAGATTTTTATTATTATAAAGAAGAAAATATAATTTTTGTTGCATGTTGTGATATGAATTTTATAAGTAGATTAGATTCTTATTTTTCGAATGCAAATTTTCCTTGGGAAAAAAAAGACAATAATAATCATGTTTCAGTTGGAGCAATTTTTACTTTTTTTTTAAATAAAGAAAAAGGTAAAGATTACATTTTAGAAAAAAAATTTGCAAAATCATATCCTCAACAAACTGGAGTAATTAATTTTGATATTGATAAAAATATACTTCAAGTCGGTTTAGATTCAGGAATAATAATATTATATAAAACAAGTAAAGAAAGTAATTTTTGTAAATATGAAATGATAATTAATTGTAAACCTCATATAAATAGAGTTATGGGAATAGATATTAATACAAATAATTCATTAATTTATTCTTGTTCTACAGATGGAAAATTTTGTGTTACTGATATGAATAATATAGAAGATATAAATAATATTTGTGAAAATTCATATGGTTTTACTAATTTATATTTTGATAAGAAAAATAATAGAATTTTCTTAACAAATTCAATTGGTAATTTGTACATTTATTTATGTAATGTAAAAATACCATCTTTAGTTAATTTAATACAAACTCATTCTCAAAATGAAATAAGAGGAATTGATATTCAATTAAAAAAAAATTATATTTTTACAGCAACAAATAAAGGAAATATTTCAGTTTTAGATTTAGGTATTCCTGGAAAGGAAAAATTAATAAAAGAAATATCATATTTTGGAGGAGAAATACAAATAAGAATAATAAGATATAAAGAAGAAAATAATGAATTAATAACAGGAGATCAAAATGGAAAAATAACAATTTGGAGTTTAAAAACAGGACAAAGTATTTTTGCATGGAAAGCCCATGAAAATGCAATAACTCAAATATATTATGATAATGAAAATAGAACTTTAATAAGTGGAGGTAAAGATAAAAAACTTTTATTTTGGAAATTACCTGAAAAATGGATTAATGAAGAAGTAATTAATTTTGAAAATAATGATATTAAAATTTTAAATGATACAATGTCAATGTTAAAATTTCAAAAAAATTTTAATAAAAATGAAAGTGATAATGATTCAAGTGATGATAGTTTATGTGGATGGGATATAAGACCATAATTTCATATTGTTTATTTTTTTCTAAAAATTAGTTTAATATTTTAAAAATATTGTATATATAATATAAAAAATAAAAAATGTAATATAAAAAAAAAATTTAATTTAATCTAAAAATTAAAAAATATTTTTTCTTTAATTTTGATAATTATTATTATTATTTTTAAAATTAATTAAATCACCATTTTTAATAATTCGATTTTTTAAAAAATTATATAATAATTCACCATCAAAACAAATAAGAACTTTAACATTAACCCAAGAATCCAAAGGTTGTTTTCCATTACTTCTACATTTCCATTTAATAAAAGCAAATCTTTGATTAGTTTCTTCATCAAGTATAATTTTTACAATTTGAAGAGGAGTATCAATTGGAAAATCACCATAATCTGATATAACTTTACTATTTTCAAGAGAATATTCTTCAAAAATATCTAAAAATAATTTGGTATCATTATTCATTTTAAGTAATTTTGCTTCTTCAGTTTTTTCAAATTCTATTATTGGGTCAAAAGCTTTATCTTCTATTAAAAGTTCTAATTTTTGCCATGAATTTTCGTTTTGATCTAATCCTTTCCATTTTATTAAATATTGAGTTTCGTTATTTATGTCTATTTTTTTATTTATGATTTTTTCTATTTCAAATAACTTATTTTCCATTTTTTTATTTTTTTTTTAAAAAAAAATTTGTTTTTGAGTATTTAAAAAATTATTTATAAATATTTTTAATATTTTTCTCTTTTTGTTATTTTCTTTATTTTTGTTTTTTATATTTTTATTTTTTTATTTATTTTTATTTAATTATTTTTATACAGAATTAATAAAATTTATTTAGTTAAATGGAACATCAGAAAAAAGAATTGAAAAAAAAAATAATGAATGAAGAAATTTTTGGTCCAATAGTAGATAATGCTTTTCAAGAAGCAGATATCAATTCAAATGGTTTTGTTGAAAAAAAAGAATTAGCTGTTTTATTAAAGAAAATAAGAGATAATTTAGGTTTTCCCCCTCCGACAGAAAAAGATATTAAAAATGAAATGGAAAGACTTGATAAAAATAAAGATGGAAAAATTTCCAAAGAAGAATTTAGAGTTTTAGTTAAAGAATTAACTATGTTTTCCATTGAACAATTACAATAAAAGAATAATGAGTTTTATTTTATTATCTTAATATTTTTTAAAAAAATAATTTTAATGTATTAAAAACTTATTATATTAAGTTATTAAAAAAGCAATTTAATTTAATTTATTTTAATTGTAAAAGTTGTTTAATTACAAAAATTATTGAAAGTCAAATTAAGCTAAAATTAATTATTAATTCTATGATTATTTTAAATATAAATATTTAATTTTTAATTATTATTTCTTAAAATTGAAAAAATAATAAAAATGAAATATTCCTTTGGAAATACAACAAATATAAATTTAAATTCAAATAATAATAATTTAAATAATAATAATAATTTAAATAATAATATAAATGATATTTTTTCAGACTTCAATCCATATGATGTAAATATATTTTTAGGCAAACAAAACAATCAAAAATTATCATCATATTCTCATTTTCAAAAAAAACAAACATTTACAGAATATAATAGTAACTTAAATACAATATATAATATATCTCCAATATCATCAAATTATAAATTAATATTAAATAATAAAAAAATAGAAGAAGATAAATTACAAAAAGATTTATCAGACCCAAAAAAATGTTTTTTATCTCAATATCAAAAAGAAAGTAGAAGAATGATAATAGAATATATTAAAACTTTTTATACATCAGATACAAATAATAATAATAAAGAATCGATAAAAGATTTTTTGAATAAATCATCAATAAATCCAATAATTTTATTAAAACCAGAAAAAAAAAAAGCAATAATAGAAAAAAAATCAAATTCAAAATTAAATATTTATATAAATAAAAAACCAAGTTTTCTTACATTAGGAGAATCAAGATTAAATTCAGACAATGAATATTTGAATTTAATGAATTTAAATAATCAAAATCAATCATTAAAATTAATGAATAACTTTTTAAATAATATGGATGATGATACACCAGAAAAAATTTCTTTATTAACTTTTTTAACTATTCCAAGATTAATGAAAATGATAATATCAAAAGAACAAAAAATTACTTTTTTATTTCAAGCAACTCCAACAATAATATCTTGTTCTTATGGTATTGAAAGTTATATTTTTAAATGGAGTGATTGTAAAAATTTTTCACAAATTGGATTTTTTGATTTTATTAATGTTGATAATTGTAGTTTAAATCATTTTGATAATAAAATTTTTGAAATTAGTATTTCTAGTAATAATAATATGGAATGTATTAATTATTTAATTGAAGCTGATAATTGTGATATGGCTATTAAATATATTAATAGTATTTATTTTATTTCTCAAGTTATTAAATTAAGAGCTTTTAAAAGGAGAAATTATTAGAAATTTTTTGATTTTTTATATATTAAAATTATTTAAATTTTCTTAATTTTTTTATTTATTTTTTTTCTATAAAGAAAAAAATAAAAATGATTGATGAGGGAAATTTTAATAATGAAAAAATAAAAAAACTAAATTTTAATCAATTTATAAATGAAAAAATAATAAACTACTCAAACAAAGAAAAAGAAATTAATAAAAATGATTTAATAAAGCAAATTAAAGAAAAAGTTTATAATGGGAATAATTACATTCATGATATAAATTCATATTTTAATAATAAAAATACTATTAAAATATTAGAATTGGAAAATTTTCTAAATCTAAAAAATAAAAATAAACAAAATACAGAAAGAGTAATAATAAAAAATAAAATAAATTTTAAAGATTTAGATTTTTTAACAAAAGATTTACCAGAAGATAAAAATAGAAAAAAAATATTAAAACCAAGATACACTTCACCCAATTCTCAAAATCAAAAAAATAAAAATTTAATTGATTCAAATGATTTAATTAAAGAATTAGAAAAATTAAATTTACCTAAAGAAAATACAATAATAAAACCAAAAAATGGAATTACAAATGTTTTAAATGAGAAAAAAAATAATTTATCAAATAGAAAAAGTTTTTCTCCAATTTTACAAGAAAGAGTTAAATCAAAATTTTCTTCTTATACTAATTTAGTACAACCAATGAATAAAAATAAAAGAGTTAAAATAAATTTTTTTGATCCCATTTCTTTAGGAATTGAGAATTTAAAAAAAAAAATATCTCATAAAAAAAGTGATTCAAAAAGTTTTTTTACAAATGCAAATTCAAATGATGAAGATTATTTTTTTAATTTATATAAAGATTATTCAAATCAAAATCAATCTCTAAAAATATTAAATAAAAAAATTTATAAAGTAATTAAAATCGAAAATGAAAAAAAAAATAATTTTGTGTCTTTTTCTAAAAAAGATATTTTATCATCATCAATTGATAATAATAAATTAAAATCTAATTTGTTAAATAAAATTGGAAAAGCACAAAAAAATATTTATACAACAAAAGAAGAAAATTTGAATGATTTGAATAATCAATATTTTAATTCCCAAAAAATATTGTTTGATATTAAAGATGAAATTAATAAATTAAGTGAAGGATTTAATGACCCAAATAAAAATAATTCTAAATTAAGTAATAGAATTAAATCATTATATAAATTAAATACTGAATTTAATGATAATAAAAATGTTATTGAAAAAAAATTTAATAATGATTTCATTCAAATTCCTATCAATGATGATAATAAAAATATTAATTATGAATTTGGTATTCAACATGGGAATTTACTAAATGATTTAATTTAAATATAATTTTTTTTTATTTATATAAATTTTTTAATAATTAATTATGGATTTTTTTTATCTATTTTTTATAAATAAAATATAAATTAAAATGTCTACTAATGATAATATATTATTAAGAATTGAATTTGCTGAAGATGATTCAATTAATAAAATTTCAATTGATAAAAATTCAACTATAGAAAATTTAAAATATGAAATTCAAAAAAAATTAAATATTAATTATGATGAACAAGTTTTAATTAATAAAGGTGAATTTCTTCAAAATAATAAATTATTAAAAGATTATAATATCACAAATAATAATAGAATTATATTATTAATTGAAGAAAAAAGAAATATTCCTAATTTAATGAATGATAATATTGATGATTCAGACAATATCATAATTTATGAAGGCTTAAATAACAAAAATAAGAATAATAATATAATAAGGAATAATTTTATTAAAAATAATCATAATAAGAATAATACAATTGGAAATTATAATAAAAAAAATATCATAGAAGATGAAATAAACACTTCAAGTAATAATCAAATACAAAATATAAACCAATTCAACAATATAAAAACAACAAAAAATAAAAATAACAATAATCAATTAATAAATATAAATGAATATGATAAAGAAGATAGTGATGAAGATAATATATATCACTACAAACAAAGCGATGATAATCTAAAAAAAAATTCGTCATTTATGTCGAAATTCATTGAAGGATTTAGTGATATAACAAATTTAACTCAAAATATGATGAAAAATCCAGAAGATTTATATTCAATATTAAAAAATCCTATTTATATGAATTTGTATGAGAGTAATCCTGAGATTAAAGAAATATTAGAATCTCCTGATACATTCAAAGAATTCTCAAAAAATAAGTCTTATAAAAAAATTGAAAATGTTGTTGATACTTTTGCAAATATTTTCAAACTTCTGAAAGAATAAAAAAAATGATAATAAATTTATTAAAAATGATAGTTCTGAAAGTGATGATGAATTTTAATAATTTTTAAATAATAAAATTAATTAATCAATATTAAAAAAATAAATTAAATATATCTGAAATAAAAATTTAAATTTTAATAAAAGTTATATTTGAGGATAAAAAGAGTATTATATAAAAATAAACCAAAAATCTACAATAAAAGAACTAAAATTAAATTATAAAAAAGAAAGAACATATGAAAAGAAATTTCTAATTTTTAAAGATGAATTATAACAAAATAAAAAAATTCTAAATAAGAAAATATATCTTAAAACAAAATAATAAAATTTTGCTAATTGATTATAATATAGAATCAATTGAAGAAGATAAAAATCAATAAATGAAGAATCAAAGATGAGAATTAAGAATAAACGATAATAATATAACAATGATATAATAATATTTCTTTACAACAATATGGAATGAAATAAGAGATTTAAATTTTATTTTTATAATTTCATTTAGAAAAGAAATAGTGAAAAATATGTATTGTGCTCCAAAAGAATAATATGATTTCACTAAAATCATATTATGAAAAAACTTTTGTAAATGAACCTATATTTCATTATAGTTATAATATTTTAAATTCCTATTTCAAAGTCAAGAGTTTCAAATGATGATGAAAAAATTATTTAAATTAAAATCTCAACTTTCTAATGAAAAAGCTAAAAAAATAATTATAGTATATAATTAAATTAATTAAAAAGAATAAGATAGAATAATTAAAAAGAAAATATTAATCTTTTAAGAATTATGGAGGAAATATTGATTAGTTTTAGATGACTCGATAATATTTAAAATTGAATTTATTTTAAATAACATTTTTTTTTAATTTTAATATGTTTTTTTTAAATTTTTATAAATAAAATATAAATTAAAATGTCTACTAATGATGATATATTATTAAGAATTGAATTTGCTGAAGATGATTCAATTAATAAAATTTCAATTAATAAAAATTCAACTATAGAAAATTTAAAATATGAAATTCAAAAAAAATTAAATATTAATTATGATGAACAAGTTTTAATTAATAAAGGTGAATTTCTTCAAAATAATAAATTATTAAAAGATTATAATATCACAAATAATAATAGAATTATATTATTAAT
>JAEEGK010008151.1_pt1 | contig 24791 bp, 20 predicted proteins | sample 8958771 | NCBI WGS metagenome assembly JAEEGK01 (sample SAMN16246547, study PRJNA631951) | gut metagenome | biome: gut microbiome; feature: rumen; material: SC-attached | host: Bos | place: Iran: Karaj | collected 2018-10
TGTGCGACTCCGACGGCAACATGTTCCTTCTGGACGGCCGCACCGGAACCCTCAAGTCGACCATCAACCTCGGCAAGAACATCGAGGCAACGCCGGCCGTGTTCGGCAACACCATCGTGGTCGGCACGCGTGGCAAGAAAATCTACGGTATTGTTTTGGAGTAAGTTGTGAGTAAGTTAATCGGAGACAGAACTTTTTATCGACGGGTGCTTACGGTGGCGGTGCCGATCGTCATACAAAACGGCATTTCCAACTTCGTAAGCCTCCTCGATAACATCATGATCGGGCGCGTCGGCACCGAGCCGATGTCGGGCGTCGGAATCGTGAATCAGTTATTGTTTGTGCTTTACCTTGCGCTCTTCGGAGCGCTTTCGGGCCCCGGCATTTTCGGGGCTCAATTCTTCGGCAAGGGCGACCACCGGGGCGTGCAGCACACGTTCCGTTTTAAGCTCTACATCGGGCTGTTCATCGTGCTCACGGGCATCGGCGTCATGCTTCTGTGGGGCGACCCGCTCCTTACGCTGTACCTGCATGACAGCGTGGATTCGACGCAGTCGCCGGAGCTTGTGATGCAGTACGGGCGGGAGTATCTCGCCATCATGCTCATCGGTCTTGTGCCCTTTGCCCTCGAGGAAGTGTACGCCAGCACCCTGCGTGAGTGCGGCGAAACCCGCGTGCCCATGGTGGCGGGCCTGGTTGCAGTGTTTGTGAACTTAGGGCTCAACTACGTCCTGATCTTCGGAAAATGCGGTTTTCCCAAATTAGGCGTTGCCGGCGCTGCCATCGCAACCGTCATCAGTCGTTTCGTACAGGCGGCGATCGTCATTTTCTGGACGCACCTTCATACGCAGCTGATGCGCTGGGCGGAAGGGCTGTACCGCTCCTTCCGGATTCCGCTGCCCCTCACGGGAAAGATCGTGATCAAGGGATTTCCCCTGATGTTCAACGAGATCCTGTGGTCCGTCGGAATGGCCTTCCTAAACCAGTGCTACTCCAGGCGCGGCCTCGATGCGGTGGCGGGAATCAACATCTCCTCCACCATCAACAATCTGTTTAATGTTGTATTTATCGCCATGGGAAGCGCCATAGCCATCATGGTCGGGCAGCTCTTAGGGGCCGGCAAGCTTGAGGAGGCGAAGGACACCGACACGAAACTCATCTTCGCGGCGGTTACCTCGAGCGCGGTGCTCGGCGCCATCCTTTTCGTCGTCGCGCCCTACTTCCTTTTGCTGTACGACACCACCGACGAGGTGCGGCGTCTCGCCATCGGCTTCATCCGCATCTGCGCATGCTGCATGCCGCTGTTCGCGTTCATGCACTCGGCGTATTTTACGCTCCGGACCGGCGGCAAGACGGGCATCACCTTTGCCTTTGACAGCGCCTTTCTGTGGTGCTTCAGCGTCCCGCTTGGATACATCCTCGCGACCTACACTGCCCTTCCGGTGCTCACCTTCTACCTCGCCATGCAGAGTGCCGACGTCATCAAATGCGCCATCGGCTTCGTGCTGGTGAAGAAGGGCGTCTGGGTGCAAAACTTGGTAAAGGAAGAGTAACACCTTCCCAACCACGCACAAACAAAACCGGCCACCGGCCCGAAAGCTTGCTTTCGAGGACGGAAGCCGGTTTTTTGTTTGAGTGCGGGTGTGCGGGAACGGAGTTACCGCACGCCCGCATGAGCAAAAACGCGACCGAAGGGAGAGTTTTTGCGAATGGCGTGGTTGAGGAAGACGTGCGCGCGGCAACGCAGTTACCGCACGCCCGCATGAGCAAAAACGACCGTAGGGAGTTTTTGCGAATGGCGTGGTGGGGGAAGACGTGCGCGCGGCAACGCAGTTACCGCACGCCCGCATGAGCAAAAACGACCGTAGGGAGTTTTTGCGAATGGTCGGGTGTTTTAAGGTCAGTTCAAACGCAGAATGCAGTTTTCTTTGAAGAACTGCAGGAGCTCTCCGGAATCCTTGCCTTCATAGTAGAAAATCAAAAGCCGCTTGAACTCCGGCACAGCATTTTCCGGAATGATCAGAAGTCCACCGCCTTGTGAAATCAGAAAGTGATTGGCGAAGATTACAGCGGCTCGCTTGTTACCATCAAGGAAGACTTGTGTCTTCATACAGTAAAGACACAATCGGATCGCTTTTTCTTCCGCTGATTGATTGGTGGAAAGAATCTCCGCCAGCTGCTCTTTTACTACGCTTTCAAACGGAAGAGGGGGAATATAGGATGTGCCGCCGATGCATACCGGGACGCCGCGAATTCGCCCTTCCGTTCCGTGAGGAAGAAGACCTTCGTTGATTTGAGCCGCAATATGACACAAAATAGAGAAGTCTGTCGGATAGGACAGCACATCAGGGTCTAAGATGAATTCCCAGGCATGCTTCAGGTTAATGATTTTCTGAACGTCCGACGAAGAAACGCCGTTTACAATTCCGTTTTCCAGAATTGATTCCGTTTGGGGAAACGTCGTGGCAACCCCTTCCAAAACCACCTGGTCGTAGATGGCGGTTTTTATGTTTGCTCTGGCAAATGCAAGGTTCTCCTGTACGGAAGAACTGAGCTCGGAGTCGGAATAGCCTAAATCCGCGAGGGCTTTGTTTAATTGGCGGATTCGCTTCCGGAGAACCCGGGCTTCCTGAGCATCATTCAAAAGGAGGCGGTAGGCTGTATCGGTATATTCCCCGACATAGGTAGAGGTTTGTTTTCCGGCCTTTCGTTTGCGAATATACAGGTAGGGCTTGCCATTTCGATCCTTGATTTCCGGTGTCCCAGTGCAGGAAAGAAGATTCATGCGAGCTTGAGCGTCGGCGCGTTCCTGAATCAATGATTGGATTTGTGTAAAATTTTTATCCATGTTTCGCAAATCACTCCTTTGGGGAACATTTTTCGATAATATTTTATCATTTTGCTCCCCAAAACGCAAGATGGTAGTGTTGAACTATATATCGTTTCTCTGCGTCGGTCTTCTGCCGGCGTTTTTTGTATCTAATACCTCTTGTTTAGGCGGATATTTTCCATCCTTTGTCCCGGAAAACCATGCTACAATCAGGGAAACGGGACTTGTCCCGCATCTTTCGGATCAAAGAACCGACAACAAGGAGGCACACCATGGTAAAGGGAATCGGACACGCGGCATTTAATGTGAAGGACATGGAAAAGACGGTGGCATTTTACGAGGAGACCCTGGGGTTTAAGCGGGCGTTCGACATCCCGCGGCCGGAGACCGGGGAGCCCTGGATTGTGTACCTGTACGGCGGCGGAGGGCAGTTCGTCGAGCTGTTTTACGGCGCAACGAAGGAAAATCCGTACCGCGATGAGAACATCGGCTTCTTCCACATCTGCGTAGCGGTGGATGACATCCACGAGGCGTGGCGGAAAATCGTGGAGACCGGTGCGCCGCAGGACGATGCCCCGAAGCAGGGCGCGGATTTCAACTGGCAGTGCTGGACCCATGACCCCGACGGGATTAAGATCGAGCTGATGCAGCTCGACGAGAAGAGCCCGCAGATGCGGTTCATACGGGAGGCGGGCGAGTGACGGAGCCACACGGGCCGCGCCGGACGGCAGCATTTTCCGCATGCCGAAAACACTTGACAAATGCATTTCCCGGGAGTATTATGTGACGCAGAAAGCCGTTCGGAAATCCGGCAAAGCATCGGAGACGGCAGAAAGGAGCAAAGCGGTATGTTTACAAAGAGCTTTTACTTTTACTATTTTAGCGTGGACTGCCGGTTTGCTTTTTGAAGAGTGATTCAAGCAAATAAGCAGTCCTAATCCGCATTGTTCCGGTTTTGTGCCGGGAACTGTGCGGATTTCGTTTTTTAAGGCTACAGGCGAAGCGGGAAAGGTGACATTTTATGACGGAATTGGAGCAGGCAAGAGCAATCATCAGCGAAGCGGACCGCGAGATGGCGAAGGTGTTTGAGAAGCGCATGGCGGCGGTGCGCACCGTTGCGGCGTACAAGAAGGCGAACGGGCTGCCGATCACGGACCGCTCCCGCGAGGAGGAAATCCTGCGCGAAGAGGCGGGGCTCATCGAGGATGAGTCGCTGCGGCCCTTCTATGTGAGCTTCCTTCGGGAGACCATCGGCATCTCCAAGAGCTACCAGCACCGCCTGATGGACGGCATGCGGGTGGCGTACAGCGGTGTTGAGGGTGCATTTGCCAACATTGCCGCCGAGAAGATTTTCCCGGACGCGACCTGTGTGGCACACGCCGATTTTGCGGCGGCGTACCGGGCGGTTGAGGAGGGGACCTGCGACTGTGCGGTGCTTCCGATTGAGAACAGCCAAAACGGCGATGTGGGGCGGGTTTTGGACCTCGCCTACTTCGGCAAATTATACGTAAGCGGCGTGTATGAGGTTGAGATTGTGCATAACCTCCTGGCCGTCAAGGGCACGACCATGGACGAGGTGCGGACGGTGATGAGCCACGAACAGGCCCTCGGACAGTGTGCGAACTACCTGGAGAGCCACGGCTTCGCGACGGCGGAGGCGGTAAATACAGCCGTCGCGGCGAAGACGGTCGCCGAGGCCGGAAGACATGACCTCGTTGCCATCGGCAGCGCGGAGGCAGCCGCCAAATTCGGCCTCAAGGTTTTGGAGAGCCACATCAATGACAACAGCAACAACACGACGCGCTTTGCGGTGTTCACAAGAGAGAAGCGCGAGGCCGGGGACGAGGACGCGCGGTTTCTCATGCTCTTCTCCGTAAACAATGCCGCAGGTTCCCTCGGGCGGGCCATCAACGTCATCGGTGAGCACGGATTTAACCTCTTAGCACTTAAGAGCCGGCCGCGGAAGGATTTGGCGTGGGAATACTACTTCTACGCAGAGAGCGAGGGCAACGTGGCAAGCGAGGCCGGGCAGGCGATGCTCGCGGACCTTCGGGAGTGCTGCACGGACCTGAAGGTGCTCGGCAGTTATGAGAGAGAGGTTCGGTTGTAAGGGATAATGGCAGTTTAAAGGCTGCATTTTACGAAAAAGGAGACACTTGTATGGTGATTCCGGTTAAGACCCGCGACGGCGGGTATGACATTGTGATGGAGCGCGGCGCGCTGGCTCGAATCGGTGAGCTGATCGGCGAGAGCGGCGCGGGCAGACTGTCCCTGGTGGTGACGGACGACGGGGTTCCGGCGCAGTACGCGGAGACTGTGGCTGCGGCGTGCAGGGCCGGCGGCAGGGCGGAAATCCTGACGATTCCGCAGGGCGAGGAGCACAAGACCATGGAATCGCTTACGATGATTCTCGGGAAGCTTGTGGAGCTCCGGGCGACCCGCAAGGACCGCGTGATCGCGGTGGGCGGCGGCGTGGTCGGCGACATGACCGGCCTGGCAGCGGCTTTGTATATGCGCGGCATCGAGTGGATCAACGTTCCCACGACGGTGCTGTCCCAGGTGGATTCCTCGGTGGGCGGCAAGACCGCCATCGATTTCGCGGGAGTGAAGAACGTGGTGGGTGCTTTTTACCCGCCGGCGATGGTGGTGATCGACCACGATACGCTGGCGACGCTTCCGAAGCGCCAGGTGGCGAACGGTCTGGCGGAGGCTTTGAAGATGTCGCTTACCAGCGATGAGAAGCTGTTTGATTTGTTTGAAAAGAAGGATCCCTTCGCGCATCTCGATGAGATTTCCGAGCGTGCGATCCGGATCAAGAAATATGTTGTCGAGGAGGATGAGCGCGAGAGCGGCCTGCGCCGCGTGCTCAATTTCGGCCACACCATCGGCCACGGGATTGAGCTTGCCTGCGGAGGAACCCTTCTCCACGGGGAGTGCGTGGCCGTGGGAATGGTCGCCATGTGCTCCGACCGGCTTCGGGAGCGGCTTTTGCCGGTGCTTGACAAGCTCGGCCTGCCCCACGAGGCGGAGTGTGACCCCGACGAGGTGCTTGCGCTGTGCATGCACGATAAAAAAGCGGAAGGCAGCGCCGTCATGACGGTGCTCTGCAGGGAGCCGGGGACCTTTGACTTCCACCTGATGGAGCCGGAGCTGATCCGGCGGCGAATTGCGACGGTTGTGAGAGGATGAGAGCTTACGCTACGGCAAATGCAGCGGCAGCGGGGATTGGGAAAGGAGTTCGGGAATGAACAACACCTTCGGAACGAAGATTACGGTTACGATATTCGGCGAGAGCCACGGTCCGGCTATCGGGTGCGTGGTGGACGGGTTGCCGGCGGGGCTGCCGGTGGACACGGCGGTGATTGACCGGTGCCTGGCGATGCGGCGCCCGCAGGGAGCAATCTCCACGGCGCGGCGCGAGGCGGACCGCTACACCATCGAGAGCGGCGTGTACGACGGTCACACCACGGGGACGCCGGTCTGCATCGTGATTCCCAACGAGGATACGCGGTCGGCGGACTACGCGAAGATGGCGTCGGTGGCGCGCCCGTCCCATGCGGACTATGCGGCATTTGTGCGCTACAACGGGGCTAACGACACCCGCGGAGGCGGCCATTTCAGCGGCCGCATCACAGCAGCGGTGGTGGCAGCCGGTGCGCTTCTTCTGCCGGCGCTGCAGGCGAAGGGCATTCTGATCGGGACCCACATCGCGGAGATTGCGGGAATTACGGACCGCGCCTTTGGGTGCGGTGCGGAACTTAAATGTGATCTGGAGCTTCTCTCCGGACTTGATTTCGCGGTTCTGGACGCCGCGGCCGGGGAGCATATGCAGGAGGCAATCCTTGCGGCGAAGGCGGATTCGGACAGCGTCGGCGGGATTTTAGAGACCGCGGTGACCGGCCTGCCGGCGGGACTCGGTGAGCCGTTCTTTGACAGCGTGGAGGGGCTTCTTTCCCACGCATTGTTTGCAATTCCGGGAATCAAGGGAATCGAGTTCGGCGCGGGATTTGCCCTTGCAAAGATGCGCGGAAGCGCGGCAAATGACCCCTTCCGTCTCGCAGACGGCCGCGTCGTCACAGCGACGAACAACGCGGGGGGCATCAACGGCGGCCTCACCAACGGCATGCCCGTTTTGTTCCGCTGCACCGTGCGCCCGACGCCCACCATCGGCAAGGAGCAGGACACGGTGGATTTTCGGGAGAACACGGAAGTGACTCTCGCGGCTTCGGGGCGCCACGACCCCTGCATCGCCCACCGCGTGCGCGCGGTTGTGGACGCCATGACGGCGATCGTGATCGCGGACCTTCTGGCGGGAGCCGGGAAGCTGCAGTGATCACGGGCGTGAACGCGGCAATTTGACAGAACCGGCGGGGGCTTGCCCGGCGGATCGGAGGAAACCATGGAATACGGTTTGATCGGCGAAAAATTGGGACACAGCTTCTCGCGGGAAATCCATGAGAAACTGCGCGGGTATGCCTACGAGCTTAGGGAGCTGCGGCCGGAGGAGGTCGGAGCGTTCCTTGCTGCCCGGGAATTTCGCGGGATCAATGTGACGATTCCCTACAAGGAAACCGTGATTCCGTACCTCGACGAAATCGATGAGGCGGCGCGGGAGATCGGCGCGGTCAACACCGTGGTGAACCGGGGCGGAAAGCTCTACGGGTACAACACCGATTTTCTAGGAATGCGGGAGCTGATGCTTCGCGAGGGGATTGATCCGGCCGGAAAAAAGGTTCTGGTGCTCGGCTCCGGCGGAACGTCGAAGACCGCGATGACGGTCGCCAAATCCCTCGGCGCAGGCGTGGCTCTGCGTGTATCCAGGAAGAAACGAGACGATTGTATCACTTACGAGGAGGCGCGCACAGAGCACGCTGACGCGGAGATTATCATAAATGCAACACCGGTGGGAATGTATCCGAACACGGATGCAAGCCCCGTGGATCTTGCGGACTACCCGAAGTTATCGGGGGTGGTGGACGCCATCTACAACCCGCTTCGCACGAAGTTGGTGCTGGCGGCCAAGGCCCGCGGCATCCGCGCGACGGGCGGCCTTTTCATGCTGGTAGGGCAGGCTGCGGCGGCAGCGGAGCATTTTACGGGGGTTCCCGGGGATCCGGCGGACGTAGCCCGCGTGTACGGGGAGCTTCTCTCCCAAAAGGAAAACCTTGTCATCACGGGTATGCCGGGCGTCGGCAAGACCACCGTCGGAAAATTGATTGCAAAGCACCACGGCCGCGAGTTCGTGGACTGTGACGACGCGATCGTGGAGCGCGCCGGATGCGACATCCCGACAATTTTCGCGACACAGGGCGAAAAGGCATTTCGCGATCTGGAGTCCGCGGTGATCCGCGAACTGTCCGCGACGGGCGGCAAGGTCATTGCCCCGGGCGGCGGCGCAGTGCTTCGCCCGGAAAATGTGGATGCGCTTCGCGCTAACGGCAGGATCATTTTCCTCGACCGGCCCCTTTCCTCCATCACGGCGACGGAGGGGAGACCGCTTTCCGCAAACCGCGAGGCCCTGGAGGCCCGCTACCGCGAGCGGTATCCGATTTACTGCGCGACCTGCGATGCCCATGTGGAGACGGACGGCACGATCGCCGCGGTGGAACGGGAAGTCTGGGCGGCATTTGCCGGGCAGAAGTAGCGGCGCGGCAACCCACAGGCGCAAAATGCAACACAGGAGACACTATGAGAGTTACGATTCATCCATCGAGAGCACACGGGAGCGTGACGGCGCCGCCTTCGAAGAGCGTGGCGCACCGGGCGCTGATCGCGGGTGCATTTTCCGGCGGAGTTTTGATTGAAAATGTGGCGTATTCCGTGGACATCGACGCGACGCTTTCGTGCCTTGCGGCGCTGGGCGCGCGGGTGGAGAAGGGCTCCAACGGCCCGGACGGAAATGTCGCCATCGGCGGGCTTACGTTGGCGGACATCCCAGACGGCGCGACCCTCGACTGCCGTGAGAGCGGCAGCACGCTGCGGTTTTTGATCCCGATTGCCATGCTTTCCGGGAAGACGGTGCATTTTACGGGGAGCGAGCGGCTGATGCAGCGGCCCCTTGGCATATACGCGGACCTTGCGGCCCGAAACGGCGGCGTGTTCGCCCTTGCGGGACAGACCCTCACGGTCTGCGGCGGCCTTTCCGCCGGCCGGTACGAGATCCCCGGCAACATTTCGAGCCAGTTTATCACAGGCCTTCTGTTTGCGCTCGCTCTGGCGGACACGCCGAGCGAAATCCTTGTGACGGGCGCCTTTGAGAGCAGCTCCTACACGGATATTACGGTGCGCGTTCTGCGGGACTTCGGCGTCCCCGTACAGCGCGACGACAGACGCTTCCTTATCCCGGCCAATTCATCCGCAGACGGCTCCTTTGCCCACCTTTGCCGGATTCACAGATACACGGTGGAGGGCGACTGCTCCAACGCAGCTTTCCTGGAGGCGCTGGCAATATTAGCCGGGCGGACGGACGCTTCGGCACAGGCGGATTCCCTCGAAGTTCTCGGCGTTCCCGCGGACACCGCCCAGGGCGACCGCGTGTACTGCGAGATGCTTCACAGCCTCGCGGACGGGACCTGCCGCGAGTTTGACCTGTCGGACTGCCCCGACCTCGCACCCTGCCTGTTTGCCATGGCGGCGTACTGCGGAGGGGCGCATTTTACGGGGACGGCACGGCTGGCGATCAAGGAGAGCGACCGGGCAAGCGCCTGCGCGGAGGAGCTCGCCAAATTCGGCGTAGCCGTGACGGTGGGCGAGAACGACGTGACGATCGGCGGCGCAGCGATTGGCAGCGGCGCGGATAATACACCCGCCCTTTCACTGCACGCTCCGACGGCGATTCTCTCCGGGCACAACGATCACCGCATCGTGATGGCGATGGCGCTTCTGTGCACGGTGACGGGTGGCACCATCGACGGCGCGGAGGCTGTGGCGAAGAGCTATCCCGACTTCTTTGCGGTGATCGCGGCGGCGGGCATCGCGCTTGAGTGGGAGGATTGAGAGGACAGTTATGTACACGATTCGAAGAGCGGAAGAACGGGACATCCCGAAGATCATGGAGCTTTTGGTGCAGGTGGACATGGTTCATCACAACGGGCGGCCGGACATCTTCAAGGGGCCCGTCACGAAATATACGCCGGAGGAGCTGGCGGAGATATTGGCGGACGACGCGCGGCCGGTGTTTGTGTGCGAAGGAGGGGACGGAACGGTCCTCGGGCATGCATTTTGCGCGCTTAAACAGGTCGTCGGACACAAGCTTCTGCAGGATAACCGGACACTTTATGTGGACGACATCTGCGTCGACGAGGCGGCTCGCGGGCAGGGCGTCGGGAAGGCGCTCTACACGTACGTGAGGGCATTCGCGAAGGAGCAGAAGTGCGACAGCGTCACCCTCAACGTGTGGGCATGCAACCCCACCGCGATGAGCTTTTATGAGGCCATGGGCATGAAGCCGCAGAAAATCGGAATGGAAGAGCTGTTATAGGAGGTTTTCGTATGCTTTTAGATAAAAATACCAGAATCTGTATCGTCGGTCTCGGCCTTCTCGGCGGCAGCTACGCCGCGGCGCTCTCGCGCCAGGGGTATCATGTGACCGGCATCGCAAGGCGTCAGGAGAGCGTGGACTACGCGGTGGCCCACGGGATGATCGAGCGCGGAAGCGCATTTGTCGACGAGGCGCTTTTGGCGGATGCGGATCTGATCGTATTTTCCCTGTACCCGCACGTGTTCATCGACTGGATCCACGAGCACGGCAACAAGCTTCGCCCGGGTACGGTCATCACCGATGTGACCGGCGTGAAGGGTTGTGTGGTGTACGAGATTCAGAAGAGTTTGCCCAAGGGGGTTGAATTTATCGCGGCGCACCCCATGGCGGGCCGCGAGTCCAGCGGTATCGAGTACAGCGACGACCGCATTTTCCGCGGAGCGAACTACATCGTGGTGCCCACGGAGGCAAATACGGAGCGCGCCATCAACCTCTGCAAGGCCCTGGGCGAGACCCTCGGCTGCAAGGACATCTCGGTTCTGGACGTGGCGAGCCACGACCGCATGATCGCATTTCTCTCGCAGCTTACGCACTGCATCGCCGTCTCCTTAATGTGCGCCTGCGACGCGCCGGATCTGGAGCGCTACACCGGTGACTCCTTCCGCGACCTGACGCGCATCGCCAACATCAACGACGAGATGTGGAGCGAGCTGTTCCTGGCCAACAAGGACGCGCTGCTGCGGGAAATGGACGCCTACAGGGCGGCATTTGACGAGCTTCGCGAGACCATCGCAAGCGGCGACCGCGACAGGATGCGGGAAATGATGCGGCTCTCCACGAAGCGCCGCAAGCGTTTCGACAAGAAGGTTTGATAAGAAAGGTTTTCGGAGGATAGATACCCTATGAACATGCAGTTTTTCAGAAAACTCCCGATTCCGCAGGACGTGAAGGAGGAGTACCCCATCACCGACGCTATGGCCGCGGTCAAGCGCGAGCGAGACGAGGAGATCAAGGCGATCTTCAACGGCGAGAGCGACCGGTTTTTGTTGATCATCGGGCCCTGCTCGGCGGACCATCGCGACCCGGTGCTCGCTTACATTGAGAAGCTTCGCGAGGTGCAGAACAAGGTGGCGGACAAGATTCTCATCATCCCGCGCATCTACACCAACAAGCCCCGCACCACGGGCGACGGCTACAAGGGCATGCTGCACCAGCCGGACCCGGAGGCGAAGCCCGACCTTTACAAAGGCATCGTCGCCATCCGTGAGCTGCACCGCGCGGCCCTGTCGGACTACGGCTTCACCTGCGCCGATGAGATGCTTTACCCGGAGAATCACCGGTATCTCTCGGATCTTTTAGCGTACGTCGCTGTGGGCGCCCGCTCCGTGGAGGACCAGCAGCACCGCCTTACGGCCAGCGGCCTCAACATCCCCGTCGGCATGAAAAATCCTACGGGCGGCGACATCGGCGTCATGATCAACGCCATTCATGCCGCGCAGCACGGCCACACCTTCATCTACCGCGGATGGGAAGTGCAGAGCAAGGGCAATCCCTACGCTCACGCCATCCTTCGCGGCTACCTTGACTTTGCGGGCAAGAGCGTTTCCAACTACCACTACGAGGATGTGCTTCGCTTAAGCGACGCCTACGCGGGCGCCGGACTCATCAACCCCGCGGTCATCATCGACACGAACCACAACAACTCCGGAAAGCGCTATCTTGAGCAGATCCGCATCGCCAACGAGGTGGTCGATAACCGCAATCTGAACTCCGACATCAAGCGCCTCGTGAAGGGCCTCATGATCGAAAGCTACCTCGTGGACGGTCGCCAGGAAGTCGGCGGCACCGTGTTCGGCCAGTCCATCACCGACCCGTGCCTCGGCTGGGAGAAGACCGAGCAGCTGATCCTGCAGCTTGCGGAGAAGCTGTAAGAGAATTCGTGCTTTGCAGAGCCGTAAAACCGAAAACATAAACAACGCCCCCGCCGGAAGATCCGGCAGGGGCATTTTCGTTTCGGGAAGTTCATTTTCCGAAGGATTTAATTCTTAAATACGATCTGTGCGAAGTTGTAGAAGCCCAGATTCCAGATCGAGAAATCGTGGCCGCCGGCGCACTCCATCCAGCGGTAGTTTTCGCCATCCGAGAGCTTTTCCGTGTAGGACGGCAGGTTCTTGGCCGCCATGGAGGCGCTCATGTAGGCGATGTTGTCGTTGGTGCCGCAGAGGTTGTACATGAAGTTCACCCGGTACGGAGCAAACTGCTCGGACTCAATGATCGAAGCGACCTTCTTGGCTTCGTAAGATGTGGGCGCTGCGGAAAATGCACCGAACCAGCTGATGACGTCCAGGCACTCGCACATGCCGATGTTGATGGTCTGCATGCCGCCCATCGAGAGGCCGGCCATGGCGCGGTGGTCGCGCACCGCAGTCGGATCGGCGTCGCTGTAAACCGCATAGTGGCTCTCCATGTACGGCATGAGGTCGTTGCGAAGTTCCTTGCCGAAGACGTAGAAGGAATTGCTGTCTCCGTTGGTGTTCGCAAAACCGGGGTACGAGCGGCCGTTCGGCGTAACCACGATGAACGGCTCGATGTCGCCGTAGAGGATCAGGTTGTCCATGATCGCCTTGACCGTGGACGTGAGGCCGGTCATTCCCCACTCGCGCTCATTGCCGCCGATGCCGTGCATGAGGTAGAGGATGTTGTACTTTTTCGCCGGATCATAGTTCGGCGGAAGATAGACAAATGCAGTCTTCGTATAGGTTGTCCCGTCTCCGCTTAAGTAGTCCTGCGTCTCGTAGGAAATCTCCTCGATGCGGCCGCCGTCCTTCACGCGGTAGCGCTGGTAGACGGACGGAAGCTTCGTGTCGATGGAGGCGTGCACCGGTGTCGGCGTCGGTGTCGCGGGTTCGGGGGTCGGCGTTTCCGTTGCCGGAACCGCAGTGGGTGTCGGTGTCGCATCGGCGTCCTCAGCATTTTTCGTCCCGCCGCACGCGACCAGAATCGCTCCGAACACCAGTAATGTCAATAAAAGAGTCAATCGTCTCATACGCTTTTCCAAGCTCCTTCCCAACTTCCGTCCAGCTGCTCCTCGATGTTTTTGCAGGCGCGGCGCATCAGGGACAACAGAGAATTCACTTCCTCCTCGGTCATTCCCGAAAGCGCGATCCGGTCGGCCTGCGCCGCCTTGTCGGACACCTGGCGCGCCAGCTTGCGGCCGTGGTCCGTGAGGTAGATCGCGTACGCGCGCTTCCCGCCGGAGACGTACACCGTCTCCTTCTTGATCATGTCCTGCTTCTCCATCTTGGCCAGAAGCGAGGTCATCGTCGCCGGCTCCACGCGGCATCTCGCAGCGAGATCCTTCTGCAGATACCCCTCCTCGTCGAAGAGGACATTCAAAACCTTGGGTTGCCCGGGGGTCAGTCCGAGCGACGCGTAATAGCGGATGTTATATGCGCGGTGCGCGTAATAAAGAGAGAGCATCTCCCGGAAAAATCGTTCGTCGTCTGTCATGTTCGTAAACCCCTAGATTAGAATTCTAATTAGACCACATAAACCTTAGCACACAAAGGCGTGCGCTGTCAAGCGGAAACGCCGACGAAAAATGCCCGCGGCTGCAGTTTTCCTGCAAGTCGCGGGCTGTTTTTGACATGTATTATGACATCCGGTCGAAGACCTGACGAATCACTCCCCAAACGCCTGCTTGAGGTCGGCGAGAATGTCGTCGATGTTCTCGGTGCCGACGGAGAGACGGATCAGATCGGGAGCAACGCCCGCCTCGATGAGCTGCTCATCGGTGAGCTGACGGTGCGTGTGGCTCGCCGGGTGAAGCAGGCAGGTCTTCGCATCCGCAACGTGCGTCACGATCGTGATGAACTTCAGGCTGTCCATGAAGTCGATGGAAGCCTGACGGCCGCCCTTGATACCGAAGGCGATAACGCCGCAGGTGCCCTTCGGGCAGTACTTCTTGGCGAGCTCGTAGTTCTTGTCGCCCTCAAGGCCTGCATAGTGAACCCAGGCAACCTTGTCGTTGCTTGCAAGATACTTCGCAACAGCAAGGGCGTTGCTGCAGTGGCGCTCCATGCGAAGCGGAAGGCTCTCAAGGCCTAAGTTGAGGTAGAAAGCATTTTGCGGGGACTGGATGGAACCGAAGTCGCGCATCAGCTGGCTCGTAGCCTTGGTGATGTAAGCGGCCTTGCCGAACTTCTTCGTGTAGGTGAGGCCGTGGTAGGACTCGTCGGGCGTCGTGAGACCCGGGAAGCGCTCAGCGTTGGCATCCCAGTCGAAGTTGCCGCTGTCCACGATGGCGCCGCCGACGCAAACCGCGTGGCCGTCCATGTACTTCGTGGTCGAGTGCGTTACGATGTCGCAGCCCCACTCGATCGGGCGGCAGTTCACCGGCGTAGCAAACGTGTTGTCGATGATGAGCGGCATGCCGTGCTTGTGCGCAAGCTTCGCAAAGCGCTCGATATCGAAGATCGTGACGGTCGGGTTCGTGATCGTCTCGCCGAAAATGCACTTGGTGTTGGGCTTGATCAGCGCCTCGATCTCCTCGTCGGTGCTGTCCTGATCGAAGAAAATGCACTCGATGCCCATCTTCTTCATCGTTACGCCGAACAGGTTGTAGGTTCCGCCGTAGATCGCCGTCGAAGCGAGGAAGCTGTCGCCGCACTCGCAGATGTTGAACACTGCGTAGAAGTTTGCTGCCTGGCCAGAGGACGTCAGCATACCTGCATAGCCGCCCTCCATCGCCGTGATCTTCGCCGCAACCGCGTCGTTCGTCGGATTCTGCAGGCGGGTGTAGAAATACCCCGAAGCCTCCAGATCGAACAGAGCGCCCATGGCGTCGCTCGAATCATATTTAAAAGTCGTGCTCTGGTAAATCGGTAACTGTCTCGGCTCTCCCTGCGAAGGCTTCCAGCCCTCGTGAATACATTTTGTCTCGATCTTGGACATAATAACCTCCTGTGGCCGCCCCGGCGCGGCAATACTGATTCTGAAAATGCAATCCGCAACAACCCATACGCGCGAATTCGCTTTGGAAAATAAGATACCACAGCGGCGGGGTTTTTACAACTGTTTTTGCACGTCGTCGGCGATTGCAAATTGTTTTGGCGTTCCATAGGTTGTTTCTATCGCTCGTGCGGAGTGATAGGCCGGAACGCATGTGTTTTAAGGGGTTGCGCGGGTTTTGCAAGGGGGCCTGCGGCGGTTGTAAGGCCGGAATCCGAGCCGTAGAGCAAGACATATTGCAATTTTGTAAGTTGACTCAGTATTTTATATATGCTATCATTTATCCAATTACAATAAATTCGTTATTTTATAGCTGTGAGACGCATCAAAAACGTGCAAACACAGTTAAAACAATGCTTTTCCGCGAGCAGAAACGACAGATTATTTAGCGATAATGCAATATACATATACGCATTTACGCGGTAATTGCACGTTGCAAGAAAAGCGTACGGAAACGCATATGATAAAACAGCGGAGCATATTGTAAGGGCGCATAAAAAAGAAAGGAGAAAAGGTGTAGTATGGAAGGCTATTGTATCTGGTTTGCGGAAAAAGCAATGAACAGGCTGCTTGACACAGGATTTCTAAGTGAAGATATTCGCAAAATGCTGAGCGGCGAAACGACGGTAACAATTATGCAGGCAACGGTTCGTGTCCACTGGGAAGTGACGGAGGCTCCGGTGGCCAGCTTCGCAGATATCGATCAGCAGCGGGAGACGTTGAATGAGGAAGGAGAACAACTGGAGATCGGGGAGAATATGTTTACCATCTCCGCAACGACCAAGCTCCGGGCAGAGAACAACGGGGACAGCGAAATTCCATTGATCCTGGTTGCGAATCCGGTTGTGGATGATCAGACTCTGGCAGTAGCGTTCAGGATGGTCGGCCTGCAGATGGACGACAGTTATTCGGAGCTGGACAGGGCAATCCTCAAGGGGGCTTGCAAGGACCTGCTGGCGTCCGTTAACAAAGCGCTCGGGTTTGACGGGCAAACAATTCCGAAAGTATTTTCCCTGGAGTTTTTGAGAAATTTCGGCATTCCGCAACCTTCGGAGAGAGGATTTGTGCGAAAATTCGGTGCAATCGGAGTATGGGAAAGCGACGGTTATAAGGATTTTGACACGGGGATACCGACGATGAATCAGGACTTCGGACTTGCTGTAACCGAAGGCTGGTGTAAGGAGGCTATTTCCTGCGAGCTGCGAAAAGAGACGTCCGGAGGGTGGGGGCACTTCTTCTCGATTGACGTAGGCATCGGAACGGTAAAAGGTTCCGTTACTTTCGAGGTCAACGGTAAGATTTGGTGCGATGCCGTGGGCATCAATAATATCAGCATACGGATCGATCCCGACATAAGGATCCATCTTTCAACGAATTTTCTGGTGTCAGACCCGCAGTATGCTGTCTACATCGTCCCGAGCCCGCTTCATACCATGCCCATGCTCGAGGTTAAGGACGGAAGGCTGGTCGGAGAGATCACCGCATTTGATAAGTTTGATATATCTGTGGAGTGTATCGAAAAATGCACCTTGTCGTGGATGATCGTGGATCAGGTCCGTAAGCATGCGGAAGAAGAGATGAAACACTTGAAAGAGTCGATGGGTATTCCCATTGATGTACCGATTCCGGATGCGACAATCACGATGGGCAGCACTGCCTTGCACGCAAAACTAACGGAGTTCGAAAACTACGCAACCGGCTACATGCGTAACTGGTACGCACAGCTGGATGTCAGTTTAGACGAGTGAAGAGGGTAACAGCAGAACAGGCGGCAAATGTATCGCCGGAACGAGCAGGAGAAAGGAGCAAAGAGAGATGAATGGTTTTTGCGTGTCGATCAAAGAAGGAGCATTTAACAAGCTGCTTGACACTGCATTTCAGAGCAAAACGGTGCAGGATGCGCTCCACAACACTACAGCGGTATCGATTATGGGAGCTACGGTTTCTGTTGAGTGGCAGGTGACAAAAGCCCCCGTAGTGAGCTTTGCGGATATCCCCGACGGTACGGAGGTCTGGAACGAAAAAGGAGAATCAATCAAGCCGTCGGATGAAGCGTTTCTCCTGGAAGCCAAGACAAGCCTGAAGGTGGACGGGGGTGACGCCAGCGTCATTCCGATCGATGTTGTGGCCGCGCCGCAGGTGAACGGTAAGGACGTTCTTTTTACAGTGAACGGGATCGTGAACCGCTCCGACTATTCCGAGCTCGACAAGGGAGTGATGAAGGCTCTGAGCGGCGTCATTATCGGAAGTGTAAACAAAGTGCTGGGAAACAGCGGCGGACAGACCACGAGCTTGTTCTCGCTTGACAATCTTGTGGAGCTCGGGATCACCGTGAACAAGCCGGCGTTCATCAAAAAAGACGGGGCGATCTATTTGCTGACAAATGCTGACGGGGATCGGTCGATCATTGATACGACGAAGTCTTCGAACAAGGATGTTGCATTTGCGTTCGGTACCGACGAGCTCAATGCGGTTTTGAACAAGCAGTTTGACGAGTGCAAGGATGAGTATGCCTTCAGCAGGCATTTTGATGATACGAAGAAGGTATCGGTTTTAGGACATTTTGGAGTGAGGCTGGATGTATCGGCATCGGTTAAAAAGATCGGATGCAGCTCAATCGACGACGATTCCATCAAGATTGCGATTTCTCCGCAGCTCTCTTTCGCGGGACACCTGGTTTTGTTCGGAACCAATGCTTCCGGGGTCGGATACGATTATGAGTTTAAGCCGGATCCGCTTCATGCAAAAGCCAAATTCGAAGTCAAAGAGTCCTACGTCTCGGTCAGCCTGAGCGATCTCGAGGACTTTAACGTTATCCTCCATCCTATCGGGAACTGGATTGAGAAAGCGGAATCCTGCTGGGCCTGGCCGCTGGAAGAGGCGGTTCAGAATACCATTATCGCCGTGGCGCACAACGATTTCACCAAGGGCTTCGGTGTCGGCTTCAGGGAGCGGGACATTGTTGTGAAGGATATGTACGCCCTCGTGTTGAAGGTAACGAACATGTCGAATCAGTACGTCAATAAGACAATGGTATTTTCGGGAGATCTTGATATCACGCTGAAGTAGAGGGGCTTATGAAAAAACACGAGATAAAAAAGGAAAACCAGAATAAAGTAACGCTTCTGCGACATTTTCCGCTGCCGCAGAACGCGGCGATGGATGAGGCTTCGGTTGCGGTGAGGTTTACGGGCCTGACGCTGCCGGAGGACCTCAAGGTAAACAAGAGGGAAAAGCAGGAAACGGAAGACGGAGTCGTTGTTCACTATGAGTTTAAGAACACGCCGTTCCTTGTTTCCTATGAGCTTGAGGCAAACTACGATCCTAGACAACAGATCGATGTTGCCGGGAACCTGCGCGTCCGCGGCGAGGAAGGCCCGAGCCGGGAGGAAAAAGATGTGTGGCTTCAGCACGCGAGAGAAGAACAAGCGCGCCTGCAGAACACGCCCAACGGAGAGAAACTGTTGAGGCCGTATAATGACCACCAGTATACATACAACAAAGCTTTTGATTCGTTTGCTTTCTGTGATGAGTGGCGGGAAGGAAACATGGTTGAGGCGATGGCGCGGGATACCCATGAGGCGCTCCTGCAAGAAGATAAGATCATTAATGACAAGGATAAGAACTATGCGCCTTCGGGACAGGATTCGGTAACGTACAACGGTAGATCGTTTTATGTGCAGGGGGCCCTTGTCCTCACGCTTCACAGTATGAAGGGCGGAACATCCTACCTGAATCCGCCGGGGCCGGTCCAGATCCCCGACAGTGAAATACAGGATTCGATCGAAGCGATCAATGATTTTGAAAATGCAATCTACGACAACACCGAAAACAGCGAAGATAACACCAAACCGATGACGAAAGGTGACGTCTATGCGGTGGTAGCTGACCCCGAGTACAAGTTCAAAAGGCCCGGACCGAAAAAGAATCCTTGCGATGAGTACAACTATTATATGGCAAGACTGGAGAATGAGCGAAACGGCGTCGTGAACAACGAAGAGGACAAATACGGCCGCGAGGGGTTCTTCCGAAAGCTGATCGCAGAGAAAGAACAATTCGGCAGAAACGGCACCGTTCTTCACACCGGAACGTTTGCGGGGAGCATCCCCGGAGACGGCTTTGAGATGGACATTCTTCTCCGAAAGGAGAACGGCGAGACAAAGGGAATTACGGTGTTGCAGGTCAAAACGCCCGAGTTTGACATCGATGTTGACAGCGAAAAATGGGCGCAGGAGTTCAGAGCGGAACTGGAGGCGAAGATGCAGGATGTCTCATTTGTCGGACAGAGTGTCCTGAGCGTGGTGAGAGACGGCATCGGACAGATTGTGCGTAAGGAAGTGGCGAAGTATGAGGCTATCAACATCTAATCCGGAGAAAAAGGTTCTCAAGGCAATCACAAACGGGATTTTGCGTGAGGATCTGGCTCAGTTTGACCTGAAACTTCGGGATCAGCTGGCAAAGCAGAGCGAATACCTGACAGACAACGAGTACGAGATGTACCGTCGCGGGAAGAAGCTTCGGCCGATATTGTCGCTTTTGTTTGCGCGAATGGCGTACGGAAGCGAGGGGCTCCTCCCCGAAAAATGCTACAAAGGCGCAGCGTCACTGGAAATGCTTCATGTGGCCAGCCTGATTCACGATGATATCATCGACAATTCCGATTACCGGCGCAGTCTTCCGACGGTTCACAGCAACCGGGGAATCGGCAGCGCGATCATTCTGGGAGATATGCAGTTCTTGCAGGCGGTCAGAGGCTTCGTGGATGTCATTACGGTGCAGGAGGACATGGAGCTGGTGGAGATGGTTCTGGATGTGGCTTTTGATGTCTCCAGAGGCGAGATGGACGAGATCCTTGCGCCGAAGATGGAGAGCTACGAAAGGATGCGCCGGCGGTATTTAAAGACAATCGAGAGAAAAACAGCCACACTGATGGGGTTGGCGTGTGAGGCAGGAGTGATTCTCGGCGGCGGAAAGAGAAGCGATTCCAGACGGGCCGGATTTTTCGGGAGAAGAGTCGGCCTTGCGTTCCAGATCATGGACGATGTGACGGACTGCGTTCGCGGCAGAAAAGAGGCCGGAAAAACCGGTCAAACGGATCTGCGAAACCGGACATTGTCCCTGCCTGTCATACTGGCGTTGGAGGGCGCGGGGAGCGATTGCCTGTCGGAGTACATGAACGATGAAAATGCAGTGCTCACGGAGGAAGTCGCAAACTGTGTGATGATGAACGGCGTCGGCAAGGCGTACGAATGTGCGAGAACATACGTGCACGAGGCGCAGGAATATCTAACCTTCTTCCCGGAGAATCAATACACGGAGTGTCTGCACAATCTGCTGGAAGAGATGGTAAATGCAGTATAGGAGATGGCTATGGGGAATTTAACAACATTTTTGTACAACCTTTTGAAAGAAAAGACGAAGAAGGAAGACAGCAATGTCTGGCTGCCGAAAGTACTGAAACCGTATTGTCCCGTGACCAGAGAAGAGGCGGTTACGATTGATCCTGCAGTGCTCGGGGACGAGATTTCGAACTCGCTGGTAGATGTCTACAAAACTATGGTAGACCGGGCGACCGGATATGATACGAGCATGCACAGGGAAATATTCAAAAACGTCAAGTTTTCAAAGGCAATGACGGGGAATGAGGGGGATACCGGATTAGATGTTTCCAAGATTTACCTGTACGGCGTCGAGAATATCATGATGGGAAACCTTAACAGCGTTAACAGGTTCGATCCGTTGTGCGCATATACCCTGGAATTTCCTGTTTCCGGGCCGGCATATAATGCGAAGGAGAAACAGCTGGACGAGTTCTCAGCGGAATTTGATTTTGCGATAAAGCAAAAAGTCTGCGCCTATATAGCCGCGGAATATGAGAAGGGAAATTATGTGGAGGCGGAGCAGTACCATGCCGAGCAGTATATTCCGGGAGCTTGGCCGGAATGTGAAATGGAGCTCGGCGGGCACTTGAAGATTACACTGAAGGACGCCTCGAAGCCTTCAATCAATCTAACAGCGAAGATTACATATTGGCTCGAGCCGACGGTAAAAGGAAGAATCCTCGGAACGCGTGTTGAAAGCATCGGAATCGACACACATTCGCTGGTGACGAACTCGGCCATCGAACCCAGCAATGTGACCGCGAACTATCCGGGGTACGAGGATCTTTTCGAAGGCTTCGTCAGCTATTTTGTGGGCAACCATAGGATTGTGGATGCGGTTCTTACGAGAGTGTTCGGCATATTGAACAATGTTTCAATGAGAGAGAATATGGCAGGGCGGCTGGCCGGATATACGGCGAATACCTTTGACCAGGTGCTGGGGCGCGTTGACGGCAGGCTTCCGACCACCACAACCTATCAGGAGGAAAATGCAGTAGACCAGTACATCTTCGACCGGATCCGGTATGCGCTTTGCAACAAGGACAGTGCCTACTATCTTCCGAAGGTGATCGAGGCATGTAAGACGCCGGATTTTGATTTAACGGATTTGTATTACGATCGGATAGACCTGGGCAAGCTGGGAGGCGATGGCGGACTGGTGATTGACGATGCAGTGCTCACGAAAGTGCATATCAAGGGACTGCAGAATCTGGTTGTTGAATTAGGAGACATCGATTTCGTTCCGCCGAACGAAGAGCACCGCGAGCTTGCGACGATGAAAGCGAAGCTGTCCCTGGACATTTCCGGCGGGATTGAGCTATCGATGGCCGGAGAAAAACCCGACGGGACATTTACCGTCGATGCCTCGGGGCTCCCCTTCTACCTGGCCTGCGAGATTTCCGGAAGTGACGTGGAGGATTTTTCGCTGCGGGTCAATACGGCGGAGATGTCATATGCGGAGAACGCTTTCCATATAGCGCTGGATATCCCGGGGCATCTGACAGGGCTCCTTGAGTCAATTCTGAACAATCCGGCAGTGCAACCGAAGATTCTGGGGGCATTCAGCGCAAAGCTTGGGGAAATCAGAGATGCCATCAGTGATCGGGCAACGGCGAAGATAAAGCAGATATTGGCAAATTACAACGTATAAGAGAGGAGGAAGGATATGTTTAACGGTTATAGAGCTTATTGCTTTGCGATTCCTACAGCAGCGGGGACGTTACCGGCCCCGCCCCCTCGAGTAATATGCGGATGGGATACCGGTAGGATAACTAACCCGATAGGAGTACCGGCGGAAGTGATGAATGCTATTACGAATAACGCTGTTATGCGCGATGACATGAAAGTTCGGTTAACACGATTGTTAATGGCAATAGAGTATAGCGTTTTTATAGATTCAACGGTTTCTCAGGCAAACACTCCGGATGTACGTATATTCGTCGCTCCAGAGTTTTATTTTCGACCGCCGGCCGGTCCAAAAGCGGATTGCGGCGAATACAGTTATAACGAATATGTAGCGTTGAGAGATTTTTTGCTTAACGAGTATTTCTCCCGATTTAGAGAATATCATGGCTATGATCTTTGCAACTGGCTGTTCTTATGCGGGACATGCGTATACAATGCAACCTCGAATTTTCCAGGAGTAGGAAAACAATTATGGAATATGATGCTAGCATATACCATGGATGCAACTGGTAGGGCAGCCATGCAACCGTTTAGAAAACTGTGCACTTCACATATCGATGGAATCGCTACAGCGGAGGATGTCAACTGGGTGATGCAAACCCAGCTGTGCTATTTGAGCGAAGTCGAAATCCTTGAGCACTATTTTCCGTCGTTCAGGGTGTTTGTTGAGATTTGTTTGGAAACTTGCCATGGATTATGGAGAAATGTTTGGCAGGGAGGAGCCGTGGGAGCACACGTAGTCAGTGCGGCCGGAATGCCACTGGATGGTGTGCAATACAAGAATGGTCCAAATGCAGTGTTAATAAGGAATGACGGGATGTTGGATAATTTCTTAAACATGGTAGCGACTGTGTTTGAGGAACAATACTCGGCAATACCTGTTCCTGGCTTATATTTTTTTCCTTTCGAATGGCAAGGCAATAATTTGTGGGAGATCGCGGCAGAAATGCAACGAACCGTAGAAAGAAACGATTTGCGGAATCAGATTTTGCCGGTGATAATCACGGCAATATAACCAAGGAGGAAAAAATGAACTGGGATGAACTAAAATCAAAAATAGTTGTTCAAAACGAGGCCTTCTTGCTTGATAAGGGAATCTTAACGACGGAAGTGGACCAGTGGCTCCTTCAGTTTTTCGGAGGGACACTGACGATAACAGGCGCTTCCAGGGAGGAGACGGAAACCAGCATTCTCATTACCGGAAAAACGAGTGCATACAATGTCGAGAACGCAGACACAGCGGCTTGTTTTTCACTGGATGCTTCGGGAAATGTATGCATTGTTGTTGAGATAAAACTTGACCCGCAGACGTGGACTTTCCTGACGAGTTTTCCCAATCTGCCGGGAAGAGAGTATTGTCGCCTTTTGGATATCGGGTATTCTGAGTGCTCCTTGATAATCTCTAATCAGATTGTCGACAAATACAACGGAATCAGTCTTTGCGAGGGGATTAATTTCCGCGGAATAATATCGAACTCGCCGTTAATGTCCGTAATCGAGCAGAAGACAGGTGTTTATCCGGTTATGCACGGCCATATCAATCTGGATAACACCAGAGAAATGAAGGCGTTGGGGTGGGGAGAGTTCCCGGATGATTCTTTGGATCCGCCGGACAATCCGCTACCGGGATTTGTCTTTACCGTAGAGCTCCTGGATTATAACAGTTTTTCCATCACAGACGTTGTTGACTTTTCGGGACTGTGCTTGCGCATATATTTCCCTCCGGACGGAGTTTTCGTAAAAACAAACCCGTCTTATTATCCGAAATATGCTTTTCGTGGGGACATCACAGTGCCGGCAATTAGTTTCAGTGCACAGTGCTGGGTGAATTATGTCCCGGACACGATGGAGTTCGGGCTTCAAGTCATCCCGGACCAGTTTAGTCTGATAGATTTGGCGAACATAACGAAAATGCTCGGATCAAACGATGCAGACGCGGCGTTGCCTGAGGCTTTGCAAAAGCTACCCTCCATTTATTTTGAGCGGTTCAATCTGGCTTTTTGCCTTGCGTCAGGACTTCCGAGTGTTGAGAATGTGATGATTACCGTCGGTCTCGGGGATGCTTCCTGGGGAGTTCTGGATGATCAGCTTTCGATCGGCCAGATTAAGAGTTCATTTTTGTATGTTCCGGAACAGGACGGCCGCGAGAGCAGATTTGATGTATATCTCTCCGGCATCGCCAAGGTTAAAGACAAAAACGTTGCGGTAAGGGCGGTAAAATCAAACGGTTTTACCATTTATGTGGATTTGATGGATTCCATCAGTATTTCGCTGGATGAGTATATGAAATCGCTCCAGATTGATGTTCCGAAGGTGCCGACATCCCTGGTGATCAATTCCGTAAGCGGCGAAATCAGTCCGTCCAATCATGTTCAGTTAACGGCAAGGATGGCGTCAGAAGGCA
>JAEEGK010008153.1_pt1 | contig 24788 bp, 16 predicted proteins | sample 8958771 | NCBI WGS metagenome assembly JAEEGK01 (sample SAMN16246547, study PRJNA631951) | gut metagenome | biome: gut microbiome; feature: rumen; material: SC-attached | host: Bos | place: Iran: Karaj | collected 2018-10
TATTTTGAGTCATCAATGATTGATCACTCAGCATTAAATAAGAATTTTTTGAACCATTTGTCACTAATATTTCATCATTATAAATTTTAGAATTATTATTATATATTGTATTTGTTCTATTATTTTCTAATGGATTTAATGCAATTAAATTTATTGAATTTATTGCTTCATTTATTTCTTTTATATTTTCAAAGTTATTTTTTTCTAAAATTGAAATTAAATATTCTTTATCAGATGTGAATGGTGAAGATTTTTCTTTATTTTTTTTTAAACAATGTAATAATAACTGATAATATTTAATTAATATTTCATTATTTGAATTTAAAATGTATTTATTTTGAATTAAATATTGATATATACCAAAAATTATATATAAGGATTGATTGTTTTCTAATAAAATAGAAGAAAGTAAATTATATTGTGTTTCATTAGGTAAAGTTATTATATTTTGAATTATTTCATAACATATTTTTAAATTTTCTTCTTGATTTAAATTTAAATTATAATTTTTTTGAGATTGTAATAAAGTATTTAATTTTTCATTTTCCATTTAATTCAATATTTTTATTAACAATAAATAGAATTTAAATATTCATAAAAATTAAAATATAAATTAAAAATATTATTATTTTTAATTCAGATTTATATCCAAAATTATATTTATATATTTTTTTACAATGATAAATAGCATTATCTACTTAATTATTTTCACAAAACTTTTTCAACTTTACACATAATTTTTTAGTTCTCTCTAATAATGAATTACATATATTATTCATTTCCTTTTTTGACATAAATTCTTTATTAAAATTTGATTTATTATCTTGAGTGAAATATGTATAAGTTTTTTTAATTTCTGAATCACTATTATAATTTATCAAATTTTTATTAGTTCTACAATAATTATTTCTTTGAATAATTTTTTTTTTTTTATTATTTAATTTATGTCCTTTTATATTTTCAGTCTCCATTATAATTTTATTTGAAAATCTTGGAGATTGAATTCTATTTTTTTTTATTTGATTTAATAAATCAGTAACTAAAAAAGAACCTTGATTAGAACTTTTTGTTGTTATATTACAAGAACTTCTAGTTTTTGATAAATTAAATTTATTTTGTTCTTCTATATTTTGTATTTTATTTAAAATTTCATTATTCATATTTATTTCATTTTTTAATTTAGAAATTATTTCATCTTTTTCTTTTAAAATATCATCATATATATTTTTATTTTTAAAATTATTAGAAAAATTATTCGAATTATTATTTCCATCAGAATTTAATAATAATCTTATATTAATTTCGTTACTCGAACTTTTAACACTAAAAACATGTTTTATATTTTCATTATTTTGTGGTGAATTATTTTTATGAATATTTTTTCTAAATATTCCTGTTGAAGAATTTGTTGAAGATTTTTCTTGGGAACCTTTTTTTCTTTTATTACCTTCTTTATGATAATCATTAAGTAAATTGTTTAATGGGGATTCTAATTTATTTTTTCTACTACTTCTTATTATACTTATTATATGAAGTTCATTTTCTTTTAAAGTATTTGATATATTTGAATGACCATAATTCATTTATTTAAAAATTTCAAATTATTTATTAAATAATATAAATATTATAAATATTTAATTTAAAATGATGATATGGGAAAAAAGAATTGAGAAAAAAAAATTAAAAAAGAAAAGTAAAAAAACTTAAGCTAAAAAAGTAAATAACAAATCTTTTATATGTATTAAAAAATAAGATAAAAAAGTCAATAAAAACTAATTTATATAAAAATAATTTAATAAATTGTAATCCAAAAAAGTAAAAATAAAATATTAAATAAAAAATATAATTTAAAAAAAAGAATAAATACTTGAAAAAAATATTTAACAAATTATTTGAAAATATAATAATTTTTATTATAAAAAATTGATAAAACATTTTAGTATGAAAAATCTATGTCTGTAAATTGTTTAACAAATTAATTCAAAAAATATAATCTAATATTTTATTAACAATTTTGATAAAATAACTTTTAAGATTACTTTTTTCAGATTAACAATAAAATATTTTCAAATTATACTAAAAATTGTTTTTTTTTCATTTTTTGAATTTTTTTTAATGATTTCATATTAATTTTTTCTTTATTTATTTTTTTTTTCCTTATTATTTTATTTATTTATTTTTTACCATAAACATTTTAAATATCTTTTCTAATTTATATATTAATTTCTCAATATTTAATATGATAGGTTGAAATTTGCACATACACAAAAACATACGGAATTGATATATATATATCAATTCAAAATGTGTGGGAAGGTCTGAGGCGCCCCTTGGTTGTGAGACAAAATGATAAATTCATTTAGACAGGAACCAGAAAGCAACTTTTAATACTGACCTAAGTATGGATTGAAGTATTGAAAGATGAAATTCTGTGAGGCGTTGCATTTAAGTTCGATGTGTGAAATCTCTTGGGTAAGAGATAACTCAATTCAGACTACTCTCAACCTATCTTTTTTTTATAAATATTTTTATTATTATTTTTTCTAAACTTTATTATATTAGTTTTTAAGTTAATGTAACTTTATAAATATTTTTAATTAACTAAAGTTTTTCATAAAATATATATTATATATATTTTTATATAATGCATTTATTTATAAAAAATTTATTACTAAAAAATTTATATTAAATTATTATTATTATTAATTTCAAAATTTATTCCAAATACACTTCCTTTTTTTTTAATATTATTCATATTGTTTATTTCATTTTTGAGGAATTGATTAGATAAATTTGTAGAAGAACCTTCAATTGAATTTCTTCTTTTCGCATTTTTAATATAATTGAAATATTTTTTTTTCATTAATTCAATTTTATTTTTTTTCCTTTTTTCTTTTATTGGTTCTAATTTAATCTTTCTATATATTATTTTATAAGATTTTGATCTTTTTATATTTTCATTTTTATGATTTACATTTATTAAATTCTTATTTTTTCTTATTAATATTTTACTCCCAAATATTTTTGAACGAAATGATGATTTGTTTGATAAAATATAAATATTTGAATTATTCATTTTTAGTAAATTTTTTTTATTACCTTTATTATAATTCTCATTTTTATTAGCATTAGTGTTGTCATAATTATTGTTATCATTAATAAGATTAATAATATTTAATTTTGGAATTTGTTTTTTATTACTTATTTTCTTTTCTTTAGGAATTTTATCTTTATTTAAATAATTTTGATTTTGTAATTCAATTAATTGTTTACATATTTGAGTTTGAAAATGAAATGTGGTTTTTAATTTATCTTCAATATACATTTGATTTTTCCTAATTTCTTCAAATTCTTCTTCTATTAAATTTATTTTATCTAATTCTTTAGTTATATCAGTTATATTATCATATAATTTAATTTCCATTGTTTTTATTAAATCAGTAATTGGTAATGAATAAACTCTAGAAATTAATAATTCATTTTTAAAAATTTTTGTTTCTGCTTTAATTTTCATTATTAATATAGTTTTTTCTTTAAAATATTTACTTTGTTCAATAAATAAATTCTCTTTTTCTTTTGCATTTTTTGCAATTAATAATATAGTTTTAATAACATTTGCTGCTTTATTTTGTATATTTTCTGGATCAAATACTCTTTTTAATTTTAAATAAGCTTCTTTTTCATTAGTAGTAAATTCTAATTTTTCACATAATTTTGCTATTCCTAAACCAATAGAAAGAATTCCTAAAAGAGATGTTATAAAAATTATCATTCTTCCAAACATAGTTCTAGGATATTCATCACCAAAAGCAACATTTGTTACTGAAACAATAACTAACCAATAATTATTCATAAAATTTTGTAAATCATTCGTACTTCTTTTTCCTTCTAAATATTTTGTTTTATTTGATGCAAAATGTTCAAAATCTCTTATTAAACAACTTAATACTATAGAAAATATTATGAAAAATAGAAATAAATATCTTAAGATTTTTGAATTTAATTCTGATTTAATAGAAAATTTTGCTCCTCCTATAACTTTATATGATTGGCAAATTGTTCTACTAATTTTAGAATTATATTTACTATGAATAATTAACATTCTAAACACATTATATGATTTTAACATATTGAAAGGTAGAAATATACAATTTAAACTAATAGCATAAATATTTGTAATAGAAAAACCACAAAATACTATATTCATATGAGGTGGATAAAAAATAATTGAAATTAAGCATTCAAATAATAATCCAAATATTAATCTTGAAGAAAATAATCCATCATATTCAGATAATTTTTTATCTAATTTACCACAAGTTAAATGACATTGATATTTAATAAATAAAATAATACAACATGTTATTGAAATTACTCCATTTATTGTTCTAATTATATTTTCAATATAAGATATTTTTCTATCTTTTAATGTAAATAATATATCTAAATTTGGAAATGATAAACCTATTTCTTTTATTTTTATATTTAAAAAGTGTCTTGATTTTGATATATATATTTCATTATCTAATATTGCAAAAATAATTGAAGCTAATGAAAAAACTCCTAATAAACTTTCATAAATTGTAATTTTAAATAAATTTTTTCCATAAGGAGTATTTGTATGATCTAATTTTTTTATTGAATTAAAAAAAGCTAATGGATTTTTATCTATTAAAGGTAAAATTGAACCTTTTCTTTTTCTTTTATTATTTATTGAAATAACTGATTCTTTCCTTTTTTTTAAATCATTATTAAAACTTTTATTATTGTAATTATTAAAAGCAATATTATTGCTCTTATCATTATTGCTTTCAATTTGTGAAGGATATATTTTTAAAAAATTTTCATTTTCTATATTAATATTTTTTTTTTGAAATGAAATTTTTGATGATATTCTTTCAATTAATGAATTTAAAATTTCTGGATTTGTTTTTTTATCATCAATTAAAGTTACAGGTACAAGTTTTTCTTGGGAAGTATTTTCATTATTTAAAGAAGGATTTTGACTATTTCTCCTCATTTACCAATTATTTAAATTTATTAAAAATTTAATTAAAAAAGTTTCTATTTTTAAAAAAAGAATGAACAAAAGAATTATAATATCAAAAACATATTTTAAATAAGTTTTAAATTTGAATATATTTAAATTAAGGAAATAAAAATTATTAAATTATTATATTTATATTTTTAAATTTCTTTTAACTTTCTTTTTTTTTTCAAAAAATGATTTAGTAAATTTATGCAAACATTTTCTTCCTTATTATTAATTTCTTTATTATTATCATCTTCATTTTCATCATTTTCTTCATATTCTTCTTCAAAATCATCATTACAATTAATTTCAATACCATAATTTTTCTGTTCAATTACCATTTTAAAAAGTAAACTCTGTTTTTGAATAATATCTTTTAAATTATTTTCAATATATTTTAACTGTAATATAATACTTATTGCACTTGGACAAAATATCATTTTTATAAATTGAACTTTGATTTTATTAAAAAAATTTATTTTCCTTAAATTTAAAGTTGCTCTTTTTTCATCAAATGAATCACCAATACTTAATATTTTTATTTCCAAATTATTATCTTTATAATTATCTAAAATAACTTTTTTGAAGCATTTTTTTTTCCAATAATTTGAATTTGTAATAGAAGAAAACATATTTTTTGCTGAATATATTTTAATTGAATTTTCTTCAATAAATTCTTTTAATTCTTGAAAGAAATGAATTAAACAATTATCAATCCATTTTTTGTCCGCGTTTGAAATTATAAAAATTTCAAAATTATTTTCAATTAATTCTATGAAAAGATTAATAATTGAGTTTTCTAAGTCTTTTAATTCATTAAGTAAATAAGGATTAAAATCTTGTAATGATGTTTTAAAAGAGAATATATCTGAGTAATTTAAATTAAAAGTATCAAAATATTTTGTACAAAATAATGTATCATCCCAATCAAATATTGATATTAATTGTATTGGTTTTGAATGTTCAAAATGAATAGGTGATTGAATTGATACAGAGTCTTCTGTACTTGATGAAAAAGTTTTTGAAAAATTTTTTTTAATCATATATATTTTTAACTTTAAATATGATATTAAAATCCATTAACTAATAACTTAAAAATTTATTTTTTAAACATTAAAAGAAAAATTACTTTTAAAACTTTATTCATCAATTCATTAATTTATTTATTTCAAATTAAATATTTTTATTTAGAAAAATTAAATGGGAATAAAACCTAAAATATTAATAAAATATAAAGTTAAAATTCCTTTAGAATGATTCATTCAATATATTTTGTATATTTTGCTTAAACCATAAAATTACAAAATTTATAAAAAAATAAACATTTATTAATTAAAACTTTAAATAATTAATTATTAATATAATAAATATTATCTTATTTTTTTATTTAATATTTTCATTTTAATGAATTTTATTTTTTTAATTAATGATTTATTTTTCATTAATTAAATCATCTATTAACTTCTAATTCATCATTATTAATATTAAAAGAAGCTTTATTATTATTATTTGCTTCATCAAATTTATTATCAAAAGAATTCATTTAAAGAAAATAATTTTGATTTGTTAATATTTTATTTGCATATTATGGAAATAATAATATAATATTTTATCTTGTTCTGGATATACATTATCATGCATTTAATTATTTAATGTTATAAAAATAATGTTGATAAATGAAGAGAAAAATTTTCTATCATTAAATTTTTGATTAAATCATTTAATACTATTTGAAAATGAATGTTGATAATATTAAAGAATTATAAATTATTTTTTTTATTATTTTATATTTATTTTTTTCTATTTTTTAACTTTATATTTTATTCAATATTTTATATTAATTATTTTTAATATGTATTATAATATATTTTATTTGAAAAAATAATGACAACAAAGATTATAAAAGAAAATATTTGGGATGAATATACTCAAGAAAAAGTACTTGGAATAGGAACTTATGGAAAGATATATAAAGCATTTAATAAAAAAAAAGGAAATTATGTAGCAATAAAAGAAATAGATAAATCAAAATATACATTAACAACAAAAAATATTTTTTCAGAAGCAGAAATAATGAAAATATTAAATTCAGAAAATATAGTTTCATTACTAGATACAAAAGAATCAGAAAAATACTTTTATTTAATAATGGAATTATGTTTAACAAATTTAGAAGAATACATAAAAATAAGAAAAAATCCTTTTTCAATAGATGAAGTAAGACAAGTATTAAATGAATTAAATAATAGTTTTAAAAAAATGAAAGAAAATAATATTATTCATAGAGATATTAAACCATCAAATATATTATTATCATCAAATAAAATTGACAAAATTTCATTTAAATTATCAGATTTTGGATTAAGTAAATCAATGGATAGTGATGTTAGTATTAGTGGATATACTGGTGTCCCTTTAACTATTGCTTTAGAAGTTTTAAAAGGAGAATTAATTTCTGATAAAAGTGATATTTGGAGTTTAGGTATTATAATTTATTTTATGTTATTTAAAGATTATCCTTATAAAGGAAAAGTTGAAGCTGAAATTGTTAAACAAATTGAGTCTAATAAAAAATTAAATTTTGTTGATGATGATGATTTAAATGATTTATTAAAAGGAATGTTAAATGTTGATGTTAATAAAAGAATTTCTTGGGATAAATATTTTAATCATAAATTTTTTCATAAAGGGAATAATGATTTTAATTTTAATTGTGTAAATCATTCTTCAAATTTAATTAATAATTATTGTACTAATTGTAAAAGTAATATTTGTAATTTATGTTTAAAACAACATTTATCAAAAAATCATAAAATAATTTCATTTTTAAATATTGGTTTAAATAAAAATGAATTGAATCAAATTGAGAATTTATTATCTGAAATTAATATAATTTCTCAAAAAATAAATCAAATTAAATATGATATTGAAACATATTATAATAAAGTAAAATCAATAAATACAAATAATAATATATATGAAAATGACAAAAAAAATAATTTCAAACAATATATTTTAAATTCAATAAATGAACAAATTAAAAATTTAAAAAATTTATCTTCATATAATAACATATCAAATACACTAAATTCAATATTAAATATTGAAAAATTTGAACAATTGACAAAACCAAATTTAAAAAAAATTAAAACAATAGAAGCACATAATGATAGTGTATATTTAATAACATTATTTCCTTCAGGTAATTTAATTTCAATATCAGGTGATCAATCAATTAAAATTTGGAATGAATCATTTAATTTAATTCAAAATATAGAAAAGGCACATGATAATTTAATATATTATGTAGATATAAAAGATGAAAATAATTTTGCTTCATGTTCATTTGATGAATGGATTAAAATATGGCAAAGAAAAAATAATAATAAATTTGAATGCATTCAACAAATTGAACATGCTCATGATAGTTTTATTGTAAAAGTTTTATATGATAAAAATGGAAAATTATATTCTTGTTCTTATGATAAAACAATAAGAATTTTTGAAAATAAAAATAATAATTATCAATTAATTCATAAATTAGAACATAATGAACCAATTCAATCTATTTTATTATTAGAAGATATAAAAATTTTAGTTTCTTCTGGTCAAGAAACAACTAAATTTTTTAGTTTAATTGATTATAAAAATATTTCAATTATTAAAGATGCAAAATGTAAATGGAGTCATGGTTTAAAAAGATTAGATAATGATAAAATAATAATTGGAGGTGATAATTTAAAAATTATATCTATTAAGGATAAAAAAATTATTAAAGAAATTGATAATTCATTTAAAATTAGAGAAATTTGTATTATTAAAAATAGAGGAATTTTTCTTGTTGCAGGATGGAGTAAAGATATTAAAATTTATAGAATTGATAATTATAATTTAATTTCAACTTTAAGTGATATTCATAAAGAAGATATTTATGGAATTACTGTTTTAAAAAATAATGATATTGTTTCTTATTCTCGTTCTAAATTTATTCAAATTTGGAATATTTAAAGATAAAAAATAATTAAATATATTTAAAATATATAATTTAATTATGATTAATTAATGTAATATAAAAAAAGGTATTTTTCTTATTTCTATTAAAATTTTTGTTGATGATAAGATCTCAATTGTTAATAAACATTCATCTATTTTATTATGGTAAAAATCACTTTCAAGAAAAATATTTTCTCTTTTCTTAATTGATATTTTATTTTCAATTTGAGAAAAAATTGTTCCATTTGAAGGAAGAATTGATATATCTTTTTTAATAGGATTATTTTTATCAGATAAAGTTAAAGTGATTTTTAAGTTTTGCATTAAATAAATTTTTGCATTTGAATTTAAATTTTGTAAATTCAAAATTTTTATTTGTATAGGAAATGTAAATGGAAATATCTTGAATTTTCTATTTGAATCAGGATAAATTTGTTCTTTTTCAGGATGAATAAAATGAAAATATATAATTTTTTTACTATCAATTTGAGATTTTGATAATAAATTATATATAAATTCTTCATCTAAAATTTTATTTTCTTCATTTAATTTATTTAATATTTTTTCATTTATAATTTTTATATACTTTATATCTTCATCTTCATTTTCTAAATAAACTTGAAATTCAATTAAATATATTATTTTTCTAATTACTTCTATTATTTCATCAGTTATAATTGAATCTTTATTTGCTAATCTTTTACCAATTATTCTATATATTAATCCAATATTTTTAGTTATTTTTTCATCATTTTCATTTAAAATAATATTTGATAAAATTAAATCTATTTCATTTATAGAAAAATTTTTAACCTTTTCAATATTTAAATTAATATCATTAGTTTCAATTTCCATATTTAAAGAATCTGTCATATATTTTGAAATATTTCTATCAAATAATAATGGATATTTTTCTTCAAAAAAATAAAAATGTTGAATAAAAAATTTTGGAATTTTCATTTGAATATTATTTGTTTTGAAATATATATATTCTTGAAATACAATCATATTAATAAGATATATATCATCATCCCAATTAAATTCTCTTTTTAAATAATTTTCATCTAAAGTAAATATATTTAAAAAATATTGTTCATTTAAGAAACAACAATTATTTTCAGAAAACATTTTAACACATTTAAAAATATGAGATTTATCATTTCTAAAAGTTATTAAATTATCTTGTAAAATTGAAATTATATGTGAAAATTGTATTTCATTTAATTGAATTTTCATCTTACCTAAAAGAATATAATATTTTCTTCTTAATTTAGATAATTTTTCTTTTAAAGCAAATAATAATATTTCACATGTTTCATAAGAACAAATATCAATTTTACAAAGTAAATCACTTAAACAATCAACAGCTTCAAATCTTACTTCATCTTCTTCATCATTAATTAATTCAATAATAAAATCAAAATGTTTTTCTGAATGAAATAAATCTTTAAAATCTGAAATTAATTTTATTGATTTTATTTTAATTTCTTTAGTTTCTTCTAAAGAATAAGAAAAAATGCCATTTGTATTTTTATCTAAAGTTTTATAATATGTAAGAATCATCTAATAATTTAGGATTAATAAAAGGTAATATTTCTCTTAATATATCTAATCCTAAAGATGATTTTTCTGGATTTAATGATTTAATCATTTCACAAACTAAATGAAATATTTTAGTTTGATGTTGATTTTCTAGTGAGGCAAAATTTTTATTATCTGTTTTTATTATATTATAAAATTTTTTTGGATTATTTTTTATTAGAAAGGAATAATGTTTTGGATTTGATGAAGAAATAAATTTAGTATATAATGATGATAATAATGAATTATCTATTTCATTTTTATTATTATTTTCCTGATTAGACATATTATTATATTAATTTAAAAAAACAATTAAAATTTTTTAAATATTCTTTTAAATTATTTTAAAATGTTTAAAATTTACTAAATAACTATTTTTTATATTAACTAATAAATAAATAAATCAGAAATATAATTATACAACTTCTTCAATTTTTTTATCTTCATTTTTATTGTCTTCAACATGAATTTCATTTTGATTTGCAGAAGGTAATTCCAAATCATTATCACTTTCCATTAATTTATTCATTTCATTTTCAATATCATCATCAATATCTTCAATATTTTTATCTCTAAAAAATTGATTAATTTCATCTTGTTGTTCTTTAATTTCATTCATATCATCAGATATTTTTTCCCATTTTTCAATATTACATTCATTTTGTAAATTTTTTAAAACTTCATTTCCTTTTTCTAATATTTTTAAAGCTTCTTTTTGTGTTATTGCACTTTCTAAATTACTTATTTGTTCTTCTAACATTGTTAATTGTGATTCTGCATTTTTAATTTGTTCAGAATACATTTTTGATAATTTTAAATTATATTTTGCTCTATCTTTATTTTTTTGTTTTAAAGATTCTTTTGCTTTTTCTCTTTTTAATTTTGAATTTTTTTCTAATTTCTTTATATAATTTTTAATATTATCTCTTGTAATTTTACATTGAAGAATTGTTTTTTCTTCTACATTTAATTTTGGATTTTTTTTGTTTTTTTTCCCTGTAAAAATTCCCATTTGAAATATAAAAATAATAAAATAAAATTTTGAAAAAAATTATAAAATTAAAATTATTTTTTTGGATTGAATTATATGATATTAAAAATAAAAATAATCATAAAATGGTTCCAGTGAAAAAAGTTGAAATAGAAATTGAAAAAGTTTATACACCGAAACCAATTCGAATGTCTCATAATAATAATATATTTACCTTTAAAAAAGCAATAAGAACTCCAATAGAAAAAAAAAAATTAGAAGATATTTCAATAGAAGAAATTAATAATGATTTTAAATTATTTAAAACAAAAAGTGAAGAAAGACTTTGTTATGAAGAAGTTTTATCTATTTTATCTAATTCAATAACAAGACCTAATACTAATGATAGTGATAACAAAAAAATTAAAAGATGTGTTAATCCTTTTTATAAAAATTTTCCTGAAGAAAATGAAGAAAATGAGGAAAATATAAAAAAATAATTAGATTGATTATAATAATATAAATATTATTTCTTTTATCTAATCAATCATTTTTATATCTAATATAAATTTTTATATTAATTGGGTTGTAAAATTTAATATAAATTATTCTGTCAAACATTTTTATTATTTATTAAAATTTAAATTTTTTATTTTTAAAATCATTTTTTAATATAAAAAAATAATTTAATTACTATTTTGATTTTCATCTGTATTTTCATTTATCTTTTCATTTATATTTTCTTTTAAATTTTCATTATCTGAATTATCACTTTTAGGATTTTCAATATTATCTTCTATTTTATTAGGAAAATTTTCACTTTTAGCTAAATTTATTTTTGGTAAAATAACTTTATTAACTTTTAAAGGTTTTAAATATCTTTTATTAATTTTTTCTTCAATAGCATATTCTAAATCACCTAAACTTTTATCAACATCTTCTTTAAAGAAACTAAATTTATCAAAAGGATTTCTAATTTTTCTAGTATTTATACCAAAAATTTCAGCTCTTTTTTTAGCAAATCTATCAAAAATAGGTTTTGGTGCTTTTTTCTTTTTCTTATCAGCATTTAACATTTCTATAGATGCTTGTAAATTAATAGTTTTTCTTCTTTCAGTTTCTTTTTTAAAATCTTCAAATTTATTTCTTTCTAATTTAATTTTAGACATTGCTAATTTAACATGTCTTAATTTTTGTGATAAAATAGTAGAAAATTCTTTAACTTTATCTTCAGACATATCATTAATAAAAATAGGAACATAACTTTCACTATAAATTGGTTGTGATTGCATTAATAAAGAAGTTTTTTCAATTTCTTCTTCATTCATCATTGTATTATGATAAATTTCTTTAAATTCTTCTTCTTCTTTTTTAATAATATCATCTAAATCAATTTTTAAATTCCATTTATTACTTCTTTCAGGTTCTAATTCACAATTTTTTGTCTCTAAATATAATCTTTCTTTTGCATTTGCTGATGTAATTGCCTTTGAATAATTTATCATTTTTGGATTTTCTGTTCTTAATTTATTAATTACTCCTTTTGTTATTAAACCTTTTCCTTTTTCTAATTCTTTTCTATAAATTGTTCCTGTTTCAATTGGCTCATCTTTATATCTTTTACTTTCAAATGGATCTGCAAAATAATATTTTATTCCAATTGGTACATCTTTAAATTTTGATGATGCTTGTCTTAATTCATCAATAAATTCACCTTTATCACATGAAAATATTTTACATTTTCTATCATTTGCAGTACTAACTAAAATTTTTGGTTTCATTTTTGGAATATTTAATTTTTTAATTGATTCTCTATGAGCTGAAATTTTAAAATCACAAACTAATTCATATTCATCTAAATTTTGTAAAGTTTCCATTGTAATCCCATCTTTTACAATCTCAAACATATCACTTAAATTATAACAATTAATAAAACCAAATTGATCTCCTGTATATAATCTCTTTGTTTCTTTATCAAAAGTCATTGATAAAATACTAGAATATAAATCTTCATCTTTTTTTATAATATTTTCAAAATGACAAAATTGATGATATTTAAATCCACTTGGTGGCATAATTACAAATTTTGTTTTTGAACTTTTATGAGCTGTTATCATTATTTTAATACCTGGAATAGGTAAAATTACTTGAATTGGATCATTTTTATATAATTTATCATTTGGATCTTCTACTTCTGAATCAAATCTTAAATGATCAACATCAAAAAATTTAATATTACCATAATGAAAACCTAAAATTAATCTATTAAATTCTTCACTTAATGCTAAAGTTGTAAGACCTGATGATTTCATATCAATTTCTTTTAATATATTAGTTTCAAATAATGATTTATCTTCATGAAATTTTATTACTTTATCAGCTCCAAATGAAATTAACATTTCATATTTATCAGAATGAATTAATTTTAAAACTTCTAAATTATGAGGATAAAAATCTTTTAAATATTTTCCTGTATTCATATTAAAATTTTTAATTTTTCCCAAATTATCACCAATATAAATTCTCTTTAATGATGTATCAGTAGCATAAGTCATTATTTCATTATTATCCATTATATTATCATATACTTTTGAAACTTTTCCATTAAATGCATTCCATATTTTTATTTTTTTTAAACAAATTGTTATAAATTCATAAAAATGTTGATTATAATAACATCCTAATATAAGTTGATCATCTGCTAAATTAGGATTTAATGCAATATCACTTTCTAAAACTACTAATTTATCTCCATAAGTTAAAATTTTTTTTATTTTAGGAAGAAATATCATTTTTAAATTAGATGATATTTTCTTTTTTCTAGAATTATTAATATCATTTTGTAATTTTTTATCAGCTAAAGTATCATTTAAATTAATAGTTTGGAAATTATAAAAATTATTAATATCCCATATTTTAATATTACCTAAAATATCAATAGAAACTAATTCTTCATCAGCAGAATTAATAGCAATTGAATTAACACTCCAATTATGACCAACTAATTTATAAATAGCATTACCATCAATATAAGGATCATATACAAAAATATCATGATCAAATCCACAAGTAAAAATTAAATTTTTATTTGAATCATAAATAATTTGATAAATACAAGTATCTTGATCTGTATAATATTTTCTATAATCTTTTAACATTGTATCCCATAATATAACATTTCCATTATAATATCCTGCTGCTAATAATTGTAATTTTCCTAATATAACTATACATGATACACTTTCTCTACTCATATTTTCTTTTTTCATTATTGATAATAATTTTTCTCCTCTTATTTTTTCTTCATTTATTTTTTTTGCATTTATTGAATCTTTTTTTTCATTAATATTATTAATACTACTTGCCATTGAAAAAATAGTTTTTGTTTGAAATTCTATTTTTTTACCATATTTTAATTCAATTTCATGTTTTGTTTTTGCAAATGAAAAATCAAAAATTTCACCTTCTAAATTTTTACTTTTTGTCAATTCCCATTTTAAAATTTTACCATCAGTTTGACCAGTATATAAATGTTTCTGCATTGGATCCCATGTCATAGTATTTTGTGGTGTTTCAGTATTTAAAATTGCACATGAAAAATTATTCTTATCAATTACATTTTTTGTTACTTTATTTACATTTTTAAATTCTCCTTCATTAAATCTCCATGCTGAAATTTTATTATTTGTTGATGAAACTAATAATGTATCATATTCAGGAATAAATTCTGTTGTTAATACTGTTAATTTTTTATTTATTGATTTATTTATTGAATCTAAATTATCTCCATTTAATTTTTCTAATTGTTTTTTTAATGATTCTGGAGTTTGAATATTTTTTTCTTCTTTTGTTGTTTTTTTTGGAGTTTTTGGCGATTTTGTTATATTACTTTTATTATTTTCATTATCTGATGATTTTGATGATCGACTTTTAGATCTACTTTTATTTAAATTTCTTCTAAATCTTTCTAAATTTTCTAAATGTTTTTCCATTTTTATTCTTTTTTCTTCTTCTTCTCTTTCAACTAATTCCTTTGCTTTAACATTTAAATCACAAATTTCTAATTCATTAATTTCTTTTTGAGTATCTTTAATATCAATTTGTGTTTTAACTTTTTTACAAGTATTACCATCATAAAATTGAATAACACTTCTACCATCTTGAACTAAACCAATTAAATTAAATTTTTCAATATAAAAAGCATGAGTAATAACATCATTAAAATCACTTATATCAATATTATATTTAGATTTAGCATAATTTCTTAAAGAATAAGCAATATCATTTGAACCAGATGAATTATAATTATTAATAATATAATTAGTAAATTCATCCCATTCCATTTGTGCATTATCATTTAAATCAATTTCATTAAATAATCTATCTAATAATTTAATTAATACATTTTTTCTATCTGGTAATTCAGGATGCCATGATAATAAATGATTCTTACAAATTGATATAAATTCATATTTTGTTAATGCACCTAATCTTTCTTTAAAATGAGATTTTATTATTTTTATTGTTATTGGATCAAATCCCATTGATAATTCTTGAAATAATTTATCTTCTAATATTTTTTTTTTTGAATATGTTGTTCTTGGTGAATATATATATTCATATTTACGAATCTCATTTGGAATTCTTTCTCTTCTTTCTTCTGTTATTGTTATTGGGGTCAATTCTTCTTTTGAATTATTTAATTCTTTTTGAGGTGGAGATGTTGATTTTTTTTTTTTTTCCTTTTTTTTTGGCTTTTTTTTTGATTTTGATTTTTTTTTTTTTGATTTTTTAACTTCTAATTTGTCATTTTCTTCATTTTCTTCTTCGTTTTTTTCATTTCCAAAAATATTCTCTTCTGTATTTATATTTAATGGTGTTTCTTGTGCTGTATCATTAATATTTGTTTGTAATAATTCTTCACTCATTTTTTATTAATTTTAATTTTAATAATTTTTTTTATTGTTACAAAAAAAAAAATTAAGTTTATATTATTATACATTTATTTATAAATATAAACTTTTGAACCTTAATTATATTATAATTGATAAAATGATTATTAATTTTTTTCTAAATCATATAAATATTGTACACTTTTTAATGTATAATCTTTTATTTCTTGTTTTAATAATTTTTCATATGAAAGATTTGAATTTAATTTTTTACTTAATTCAAATTTTTTATTTCCTTCTTTTCTTAATTGGATATTTTCTTTAACGAAGTTTTTTTCTACTATTTTTTCTTTGTTTTTTTCTATTTGAAAAAAAATATTTTTATTTGTTGGTTTTATTGAAATATTAAAATTTCTATGAGAAGCAAAATTTTCAATTTGTTTTGATTTTTTTATAATATTATTAAGATTTGAAACATCATAATATAATTTTTCTAAAGGAGTTTTTAATTTTAAATTTATTTGTTTTTGAGTATTTTTTATAGAACTCTTTTGATGATTTTTATAAAAATGATAAAAAGATTTATTCAATTCTTTTAATTTTTGTTTTTCTCTTTGAATTATTAATTTATTAATTTTCTTTTTTTCATTGTTATCACTAAAATATGATAAATCATTAACATAATCTTTATTAAAATCAGGTCTATAAAGAATATTTTTAATCCTTTTTCTATTTCCTGAAGAATTTCTTGTTGAAAGTGGCTTTTCAGTTATCTTAAAAAAATTATCAATTGTTTTCATATTATTAAAAGTGTCTTTTATTCCTTTTAATTCATTTGAATAATTTTTAATTTGTTTTTTTAAATTTACTTTCATTTTATTTTCTAAATAATTTTTTGGTTTATCAATTAAACTTCTAATTCCAATTTCTTTAAATATATTACTAGAATTATTTATAATATCACTATTTCTTTTAAATGCAACTTCATCTCTCATTTTATTTAAAAAATTTAATGATTTTATAACACTTGTTTTTTTTCCTAAACCATAAATTATGTATCTATCTAAATCTGATTGATTTACTAATAAAATATTATTTGTAAAAATATTATGTTCTTTTGATAAATTTGGTAAATGTGAATAACCTTTATTATAATATTTTCCTTTTATTTCTGAAAATTTATCAAATCTTTCATTTCTTTTTGAATTCATTTCTTGAATTTTATTAAATTTTTGAATGAAAATATTATTTTCATTTTTTAAAGGTGAAACTTCTAGTTCATAACTTTTTTGCTCTTTATTTATATCATAATAAATTTCTTGAAATGAATTTATTTTATTAATAAAATGAATTAGTTTATCATCTATTAAGTTTTTAGTATTTATAAATTTTGGTTGAACATTACTCAGGAAATCATATCTTAATTTTTTCCCTTTTTTAAAAATTTTACCTATAATTGGATTTTTTTTTAGTTCAATTTCTGATATTCTTTCCTTCAATAAATTTCCTAATATGTTTTTTTTTGTTAATTTCTCATTTATTAAAAAACTATTATTTCTTTTCATTTTTATTAATTTTAATAAAATAATATTTTCTTTAAGTTTTTCTTTTAGTATAAAATATATTTTTAATTATAATAATAAATTCCATATTTAATTAACTCAAAAGTTGAAAAAAACATAAAAACATGAATAATATTCGAAAAATCATTTTTTTCTATTGGATAACATGCCTGATGTCCTATAATAATTGATAACATGATTATCAATAAATGTGGAATAATAGAAATATTCCATAACATTATTAAATAAATTATTGATATAATTGTAAATGAATGTGTTGTAATTATATATAAGGAAAATTGCGATAAATATTTATTAATTTTTTCATCATTTTTTTCCAAATTTTCAACATGACCAATCTTTACCCAAATATATAAATCTTCATATTCACCAATTGAACATAGATATATTATAAATGAAATTAAATATATTATTCCTCCAGGAATAAATAATACATTCAATTTCTTTAATCCAAAATATTTGTAAAATATTGTTCCAATTAAAATAATAAGATTGAAAAATAAACTACATAAAAAAGCTCCTACACTTCCTTCCATTATTTATAAATATATTATAATCAAATAAAAATTTTATAAATTATTAATCTAAATAAAAATAGATAAAATAAATATTAATAAAATCTTATTTATTTTTAAACTATTTGAATTTAAAACTTTTTCCATACATGGTTCACTATTATAAAAAAGATGTCCATTATTTAATTTATTATTTAATTTTTTAATTTTTTCATATTTACTTGACTTCAAATAACAATTATATCTATTTTCAGTATGACATTTATTATCATATTGACTTTTTAAATAATTAAAATAATCTTTCCAATCACTTTCAAAATAATCATGAAATTTAGGACAATACCCTTGTCCATTAATGTTATAACCACATTCACAATTTTTTTTTAAAAGACCATAAGAATAAGGAATAATAGAATAAACACATTCTCCATTTCTATCACATTTAATATATTCATCATCTCTTCCTTTAACTTGATCTATTAATTTAATACAATTACCATTTGAATTAATCATATTATATTTACAATATTTTTCTCTATGTTTTTCATTTTGAGGAGTAAATGATCCTTCACTTAAACTAAATAAAGTATCTTCACATTTATTATTAAAACATAATAAATTATTTTTACAATCAGTTGATAAAATACAATCTTTTCCTTTTGATTTTTGTTCTTTACATTTTCCTGATGAAATATCACAATATAATCCAACTATACATTCATCATTTGAATTACAATTTTCTTCTTTTAATAATCCTGTACATTTATTTTTATCACATTTATGAAAAATATTTGATGATGATTTAATTGGATAAACACAATCAATATCTAAATTACATTCTTCTCCAGGATATCTTTTTAAATTATCTTTTGTTGATGATATACATTTTGCATTTTGATTTTTTTCTTCATAGAAGAATTCATTTGGTTTTTTATCATTAAAATAACAATAACTTTCTTTGTCACAAACATCAGCAACTTCTACATTAATATTTGATTGATTTTCAAATTTTGATGAAGCACAATAATTATTTATTAATGATGATACACATTTAAATTTTGCACATTTTTTTTCATCTTCTTTTGGTTCAACATTATAATCAAAATCTGGTAATTCTATATTAATAACACATACTGGTGCATTATATAATTTATAATTTAAATTTGCCCAATATTTTGAATTTATTAATTTATGTATTTCTTCTATTTTTTCTTTTTTATTTTCTATTATATCTTTTATACAACCATTTGAATTTCTTTCATCATGATGACAATTTTTATTATTTAAACGATATTTTTTTAATAAATTAATATATCTTGTATAATTTGAATTTCCTGAACCTAATAAACAATACTTTTTACCTAATTCATTATAACCACATAAACAATTATCTTTTTTTTTTATTATATTTCCATTTGTATCTAAATATTCACATATATCATTACATTCTTCTAATTCATTTTTTAATGTTAAAGTTTTACAAACTCCTTTTTCATCACTAAAACCACTTTTACATAATGATAAATCAGGACTTAATGAAGTTCCAATTAATTTACCTTCATCTAATGAAAAATATTTTACACATTTATTTTCTAAACAACCATAATCTAAATCACATTCTGAATCATCATAACATTTATTTTCTTTATCATCTTCTTTAATTGGATTTGTACATATTTTATAAGTTGAATTAATATTATCTTTTCTACAAACTTTTCCATATTCACATTCTGAAGTTAAATTACATTTATTTCCTTCTTTTATTCCTTCACATATATTATTTATACATTTATTACTAAAACATTCTATATTATTATTACATTGTAATCCTGGATATCTTTTTTGAATTAATTCTATTTTTTCACAATATGTTTTGTCTATTGGTTCTTCTGATATTATTTTACATATTTTATCTTTTGGACATAATTGAAATATTGATGTGTCATTTTTTGGAAGAATACATACATTTTCTTCTTTTATTTCATCACATTTTACTTTTTGACATTGTTGATTTAATGAATTTGATATTAATATTATTAGGAATATGAATAATGATTTTTTCATTACTATTATTTTAGTAAATAATTAATTAAAAAATTAAATGTTAAGAATTAATGATAATTTAATTATATATATTTAAATATTATTTTTAATTTTTAAAAATTTTCCAAAATTATTTTATTTATTTTATTTTAATTGCATATTAGAGGTATATTTGACTAATAATAATTTATATTTTTAAATAAATAACACCCCAATTTTATTTACTATTTAATTGTCATTTAATTTAATGGTGAACTAAAATGTTCTTGTAATAATTGTCCTACAATTTTCTCAATATTTTTATTTTTCTTTTCTATATATATTTTACTTAATAATTCAGTTATTCCATAATTTTCAAATTGACGTTTATAAATTTCATTTGAATTATCTTTTTTTAATATAGAAATAATTGAATCAAGTGCAATTTCTAAAATTTTTGCATCATAATTTTTTGATATTATTTCAATAATAATTCCAATTATTTTTTTTTGATAAAGAATATACATCATTTCTTCATTTGAATTAAGTAATAATGAACTAATACATAATAAAGATGAATGAACTACACTAGTTATATAACTTTTAGATAATTCTAATATTTTATTTATAATTCCATTATCTAATAATATTTTTTTTATTTCTTTATTTTCATCATTAACATAATTATTCAATAAATATAAAGTTGATACTTGAAATTTAATTAATTGACTATTTAATCCTCTTAAAATAAATTCAGTTAAATTATATTTTTTAATAATTGATAAATTTATTTCATCATCTATAGAAGAAATATCACATAATATTCTACAAACATTTTCAAAATATTTAGAAGGAAGAGATAAAATATAAATAAAGAAATTATTTTTTGATAAAAAATAATTTATCACTTTTTTATTTTCAACATTACATAAATATGACATTCCCAAAAGACAATAATGAGTCATTTGTTCATAAATAATATTCTCACAGAAAAAATCAATTCCCCAAATAAAAAAATCAGTATTGTCCTTAAAATAATAATTAATTTGAATATTATTCATAAAACAAGTAAAAAACCAAACATAATATTCTCTTCTTTTATCAACACCTGAAGTATTCTCATATAATTTTTTTAAAACTTCAACCATTTTTGTTTCATAAAATAATTTTTGAATTTTATAATTTCCACAAACTAAATTTCCAAAAATTGTAATTAAATCAAATAAAATAGTATCATTATTTATATATCTATTTAATATTTGATTATATAAATTAAGAAATGATATTTCACTAAATATATAACAAATTTCTACTTTACAATAAAATGTTATATTTATTATAATTGTTAAAACTTCATTTACTAAAATAGTATCATCAATATATTTATTAAGTAATGAATATAATTGATTTGGAATATTTGATTGAAGTAATGTTGTATCATCTGATTTGAATTGAATTTTTTGTAAATATAATATTGCAAAATAAATATTATCTTTTTTATTATCTTGAGTTAAAATTCTGTCACATCCATCTAATGTTTCTTTTAATGTTTGAAATGATAATTTTTTATATTCTTCATTTATATTTAATAATTTTGGATTTATTTTATAATTTTCATTTTCCTCTAAATTATTCATTCTTCTTTTTAAATAATTATATTCTAATTTTTTTTTTCTTAATGATAAACCATGATTTTCTCTTTCAATTGTAATATCTAATTTTTGTGAATTAAAAAAATTTTTTCTTTCTTCAATTCTATTATCCATTTAAATAAATTTAAATTTTAATTTAAAACATATATATAAAAAATAAATAAATTTAAAATCCAAAAAATAATAATAAAATTTTATATAAATAATATAAAAATGGAAGGATTTAATAACCAAATATCAAATAACTTAAACCTTCAATCACCAGAACAAGATATTCAAAAAGATTACAAACAAATATTAAAATCAAATCCAAATTTAGATGAAATAGTAAAAAATAAATAAATATAACATTATAGAATTTTACAGGAGAAGTAGGAGAATCAAATGATTATATAAATTCATATAATTATTATATTTATTATAACTCAATGAAATCAAAAAATGAAAACCTTCCTAAACCAACTTATAATGTAAATAATACAAATCAAGATTTTGCTTTTATAGGACAAAATATTCAAGATAATAATAAAATGAATACAAATAATTTAACAGAGATGATGAATAATTTAAGTCTTGAACAAAATAATTCTTATGGTGGAAACAATTTTTCATCTTTTAATAATAATGATTCAAATAATATTGAAAATAATAATTGGAATGAAGGGAATTTAGATTCTTTTCTTAATAATCAAGTAAATAAAATTCAGAAGAAAAATAAAAAAAATAATAAGAAAAATCAAATTAATAATCCTTTAAATGATTATATTAATATGAATGGAATGGGAATTAATAATTTTAATCAAAATAATGTGAATATTATGCAAAATGATTTTGGAAATAATAATTTAATGTCACAAGGTATATTTGATAATTTAATTCAACAAAATCAAGGAATGAATTTTAATAATCCAAATTTATTTAATAATTATTATGGTAATAATATGGGAAATAATTTTAAAGGAACGAATAATATGAATAATATAAATAATATCAATAATTTTAATTTTATGAATATGAATAATCCATATGATATAGGAATGAATAATTTTAATACTTTAAATAATATGAATATGGGATTTAATATGATGAATATGGATTTAATGAATATGGGAAATAAACAAAAGAATAATTCAAAAAAGAAACAATCAGAAATAAATATCAATTTTAACAATCCATATTTAATAAATAATATATTAGGAATAAACAATCAAAACTCAGAAAATTTAGTTGTTAAAAAAGATCAGATAGAAGAACCATCATTAGATGAAATAATAGAAAAAACAATAGAATATTGTAAAGATCATTCAGGTAGTAGATGCATTCAGAAAAAATATGAAGAATGTTCTGAAGAAGATAGAGAAAGAATATTTGAAAAAATAAAACCAGGAATATTATCATTAACAAAAGATGTTTTTGGTAATTATGCAATACAAAAAATTTTAGAATTTAAAAATGAAAATAGAAATAAAATAATATTTGAATGTTTAAAAGGACAATATAAAGAATTATCACTTCATATGTATGCATGTAGAGTTATACAAAAAATAATTGAAGTAATATCAAATGAAAATGTTAATGAAATTTCAAATGAATTAAAAGATAATTATATGAAATTTATTGAAGATCAAAATGGAAATCATGTTATACAAAAATTAATTGAAAAATTAAATGAAGATAAATTAAGTGAACTTGTAAATATTTTAATTAAATATTTATATAATTTATGTATTCATCAATATGGTTGTAGAGTTATTCAAAAAATTTTTGATTTTTGTAATGAAAATGATAAAAATAAAATTTTAAAAGAAATAAATAAAAATAATATTATAATTTTTTTTTGATTATTTAGTAATAATAATTATTTATGAATAATAAATAATTTATTATTTCAATTTATATTTTAGTTATAATAAATCTATATTTTTCTTAAATTAGAATTTAAATATATATTATTATATCTACATATATACTATTTGATAATATTTTCTTTTATATATATACAATTATTTTCAATATAAAGGAGTATACTATGGAAATAAGATACTATTATTTTTTATAATATTTAATACAAAAATACAAAATGTATTAACATATAATATATAGAGTTTACTTTTACCTTCTTTACTTCATATTTTTTCTTAATTACATTCTGTATTTTCTTCAGGTATTGAATCATCTAATTTCATAATTGCTAAACATTCATCTTTTCTTTTGATGAATTCGTAAGATTTTTTATCCAATAAATCATCTTGAAAAGAAAAAGAGCTATGTTCTTTTTCTTCTTCTTTAAAAAATTTAAATTTCACATCAAATCTAAAATTAGGTAAAGGTGTTGATAATTTTTTTGTATATTCATCATCAATAATTAATTTTAATTTTCCTTTGTCTTCATTTTGTTTAAATTTTGCTGTCCTGTTAGATAGCATATATTAATATTTTAATAAAATTTATTAAATAATTATTTTAATAAAAAAATTTATTTATATATTATATGATGAGAAATATCTAAAATGGGGATTGGGGATTGGGGATTGGGGATTGGGGATTG
>JAEEGK010008155.1_pt1 | contig 24782 bp, 31 predicted proteins | sample 8958771 | NCBI WGS metagenome assembly JAEEGK01 (sample SAMN16246547, study PRJNA631951) | gut metagenome | biome: gut microbiome; feature: rumen; material: SC-attached | host: Bos | place: Iran: Karaj | collected 2018-10
TTTGAGTTCTATCGGCAAGATAAATGTATCGAAAACAAACCGTAGGTTATGCCGCGACGACGGGCCCCACGGCGATGCTCCCGTCGTCCGAATCTAAGCTATGACTTCGATCTACGTATAAGGGTGATCAAGGAAAAAAGAGGATCAAAGCCCCCAGATCTGTTGCGCAAACCAGGCCTTTTTCTTGACCGAATCTGTAACGTGACAGCTCATTGCTTCATGGTACTTCTCTATCATTTCCGCCGGTGTCTTTGTTGCTGTTTTCGCTATGCCGGCACTCAGTATTATCTCTTCCGCCCCAGCAGCTAATGGCACCTCTTCAATGTTTTGATGTCTTACCAGGTCAATCATTTTTCCTTTATTGTACTTATACGCTCTTAAGCGTGCCATCTGACCGGCGCCTTTTTTACTCCATCCCATCGGAAGGGTGCTCATCCTGCTTGCCAGGACGTGGCTTACATGACCTTCTGCACTACACCCGAGCACTGAATCCTGCGACACAAGTCTTGCTCTTGCTGCCATCCAGTTGTTTTTTATATAGTTTGCATGCTCATCTATGTTCTTAAGTTTACTTTCTGATATAACGCTGAGCTTTACTTTCTTTACCACTTCGTCGAATTCATTTTTGTTTTTGTTACGTATGCAGGAACGGAGCTGGCTTATAGCCTCATCCTGAGAATCATACAGATGTCCTGTCATTGCTGTTAAATGCTCGCTGATATGAAAACCGTCAAGCACTGCCACTGCATTGTCTATTACTTTTGTTCCTGCTTTTATCCAGGCTCCACCATCGGAATTCAGATATATTTTCTTTATCTTGCTCGTATCATATGTGCATTCTATATATTCCCATACTTCCTTCCATAGGTCCTCGTTTCCTTTGCCTTCACATACCCTGCAAAAATAATGAGGATGAATCAAGCGATTCCGTTTGCTCTTTGGTGCCTCAGGTTCAACCCCTTCATACACATATATGAGCTTTGTTATCTGGCAGTTGTTTTTTCTGCCGTATTCGTTTAATTCCAGATCCCCCTTGCTTTCTTGGAACTGGAGCGGGGTATGGTCCTCATCTGCATCTATGTATAGATAATCCACTACCTTTCGTGGCCCTTCATAGTTGTACCTCGGGAATTCAAGATTATGCAGTATGTTCTTTACTGTCTGCTTACTTACGCTGGTCCCATCCGAAGCAGCTTCGCCGCCACGCCTGTATGATGTATCTACCGCTTCCTCAAGTATATTTGCTACCACATCCTCAGTCATTCGTGAATCGGGTGGCATCTGCATAACTTGATCCAACAAGCATACAGTTTTCTTCTCATTAACATTCATGAAGTAAGTCTTTCTATATTCCATCGTACCAAAGCTTGTGATCAACTGTTTGGTAGCGGTTGTAGATATACGCCAGTTTTTATGGACTTTTGCACTCGACCGCAGCTGCTCATCCATCATTTCCAACGTTTCTCGGATTATCGTATTCCCAAGTTTGTTTAAGCTTTCCTGTAATCCTCTGACGAATTCGTTAAGCTTACTTGGTTCTTTCAAAAAAATTTCTTGAAGATCTTCAAATCTGGGAATGCATTTTTCTGTAAAATAGGTTATACTTTGTTCCATAAAAAGGACTCCTTTATGCAGATTTTTGGTTTGGTCACTTTAAATCTACACATTTTGGAGTCCTTTTTCAACTCTATATCTTTGCGAATAAAATTTTACGCTAGCACCGGAAAAATAATGGCGAAATATGTGTTACTTTCGCAATGTATAACAAAAAAAGCATCGGACGAAAAGTTTTCGCGGACTTTTCCGATGCTTATCACTGTGATGCAAATCATCACTATTTTTGCTTGTGTAAAGATATTAACATCTTTTCTCGCCAAAAGCAAGTAAAAATTTAAACGGACATGGTCTTGCCAGCGAACAACTTGATTATCCATCTTGCTAACGTAGACAATCCTCTCACAATGAGCTCTCTAAAAATATTTAAAAAAACACCTACGGCAATGCATGCAAGAATGATCTCGATACTCATAAGCAACCTCCTGCTCAAATAATCATACGTTTTAGATCTGAACTAATTGTAGCACAAAAAAAAATACAAAACAAGCAATGCAGTTGCCTTAATCAATTTTTTAGAAAAAAAACGGTTTCGAAAGTCCATGACTCTCAAAACCGCTTTTATTTCACAACGCCTTTAGCGCTGCATTCTCTTTGCGCCGCATTTGTCGCGTCTCCAATTTCTTAAATATATTACTCAATAATCCTTTTATCAAAGTTCTTAAAATATTAATTACAACTCCAAGTGCTATACATATAATAATCATTAATGTGTCCATACTCTTTTAATCTCCCATTTTTATTATTTTTTTCGCAATCTAACTTTTTTTATCATTAGGAGGAATGTCAGTACGAAACTTATTTATGTATTTCCTGTATAGCACACTTTCGGACTTCGCAGCATTGGCAAAGTGTGCTTTAAGCTTTTTGGACTTCAAGTGTTTTGCCAAATAGCAGTATATGCATAAACGTCTGCGGCACTTTTTAAAATCCTTGAGCATTGCTTTGCACTCAAGGATATCTTTAGGTATCTCCTCCGGGTGACGCTTGCTCAACTTGTTAGAGACTATGATGTTGAACATATCTCTTACAAAGCCGGCAAGTATATCGCCCACGAAGACCAAGATGACAACCTTTAATGAGGTTTCGCCATTCATTAAAAGTTCAAGTAGATCTTTAAACATATTCCCACCTCCTTTGTGGACGAGAGGAGTGACCCCTCTCCGTTTAAAGAAAGAGGCCCCCATGGTGCCTCGGTTAATAGTTACCGGGCACCACGCCCAACAGTTTCATGGGAACTGTGTGTTCAGTTATCGGCAGCTATGCCAATATCCTGAACAATATTTCTGCGTCTTCTCCGAACCGCTGCCGGATCTCCTCATCAGAGATGTCCGTCGCCTGCGCCCGGAATTGACGTAAAAACTTTTTGTTGTATGTCCACTGCTCGATAGCAAGCTGGATCACATTGTCGCGATCCACCATACGTTCCTCGCAGTATTTGGCCGACATCTCTTTAAGCTCTTTGTTGAGCCTTATAAGAGTTTCGGCACAGATAAAAAACTTTTCTTCTGGAACAGCCTCCAAAGAATATCTGTTTGAAAATTCGGCTTTAGCCCGTTCCTTTGTGTCAGGCAGGCCGAGTGATTTAACAATACTCATGCTGTCTTAACCCGAACATCGATCTCGGGCTTGACCTCCTTTCCTTTTTTCTTCTCTACCGACAAGATCCTGTCAGCGAGCTCCTGAGCTATAAATCCATAGAGTTTAAGACCCATCCCTCGAAGAACCATGGGCGCGCCTTCGCCCTCTTCGCTTTCCATATTTGACATAGAAGCGTAGGACAAAAAGAAGTCTCCGTCGGAAATTCCCGAGTCCTTAAATGAGCTGTCAGTATCCACAAGATAGAAGAGATTGCTCATTTTATTAACAACCTTTTCTAAAAGCGGTTTCTTTTCAGTGTCATTGGCCGCCTCTAAAGCAAGGCCTATTTTTTTTGAACGAACGTAATACAACTCGCTCAAAATAGCGTATTCTTCATCAGTATTTTTCTCGATGATCTTTTCGAGAATCTCTTCGTCACCACCGAAAACGGCGTTTAAAAGACGATCCGAATCGATATCGATGTCCTCGCCATCCATTTCTATTGTGCACGCACTATAGGGAGCTGTAAAGAGAACACCTGATTCGATAATCAAAGACGAAGGACTGTCCAGTAAGTCTTTGTCCTTTAGCCGGCATAAAAACGTTGAAAGAGCATCGTAATTGTTCTCTCCCCGGCAATCAAATTGGCATTCTTTAAAATCACCAACTCCGTCTAAGGATGTAAACTTCGCGATCAGGTTGTTGAGCTCTCCATTGTAACATACTTCTGTATAATTACAGAAGTCGTCATCATAGTAGTCTCGTTCCACTCCAATCGAGAAGTCCGAATAGTCTTCCTCTCCGACAAGATCCAGTTCAGACCTGAGATCGTTGATCTCTTTTTCCGTAAGCGCAGGTATGTTTAAATTCAGATAGAGTGAATTAAACAGTTCTATCTTCCTTAAAATCATTCGGTACTCAACGGTGTGAAGAAGTCCATCAAAAACACCGTAATTGCTACTTCGGAGATCATTCATCAGCTCGCAGCCGGCCTGCTCTGCTTCTTCTGCAAGCTTGTAAAGATCTTCGAGCTCGTTTAGAGGTTTTTCATGTAAAGGGTTAGAATACTTCTTCACATGGCATCACCTCCTCTTCGGATGGCGCCCGCCCTGACCACGGTGCGAACCTTGTCATAACCGTGTAGGGGTCTTTAAGCGACGAACAATAGATCATGCCACCATCGTATATATTGTCATTCATGACGGTGTTCACGATCTTTGCAATCACCATGGCCATAAGACTGTTAGTGATCATATGCTGCGGCGCCGAGATGTTAACGGTATCGCAACCCAGCTCGTCAGCCCTGGGCGATCTGTCCGTAAGAACGTCGGGAAAATAATATCCCCTCGGAGGGGCTATATCTTTTCCGCTCGCCCTAACTGCCACACAAACCTCGCCTGCATCGAATTCATTTGCGGAATCAATATAAATGCAATCGTCCAGGCTATAAAAGTATTGATGCATGACTTGGCGGGCACGGTGATTGTCTACGCATCCGATCAGGATCGTAAGGTCCCCTTTTTCATGCGGGAGCTGCGACTTATCAATGAGATATTCGCTTATAAATTGGACATTGTTTAAGCCTACAGCTTGAACTTCATCGGCAAGGATCGCTGCTTTGGACTCGCCTACATCACAAGAACTGAAGCCTTGTCGTTCAAGATTTTTATCCTCAACGCTATCCCCGTCAATGAGCAGAACGTTCGTTGACGTCTTACGGAGCATCCTTGCAAGATACCCCATCGCCAGTGAGCCGGTACCTCCGCAGCCCACAACGATTATTTTACATTTCATAATAAATAGTCGGTCCCTATATTGCAGGGAGCCGACATCCTCCTTTCTTATATATTAAGGCTGGCTTTTGTGAGCCATTCCTTATATAAATTCTCGCCTCCTTCGTGACGGCAAGTGGAATAAAGTTCATCATCGTCCCCATCCTCTTCGAAGAGATCTTCAAGGTCGATGTATGCGAACATTTTCCCAATTACCACGCGCCAGTAGGCGTCAACAGCTCCAGGCTCAACAGCGTGACCAAAATCTCCGATAACACCATAAAGACCCGAAAAAACCTCATCTGCATCATCCACTGCCGAAAAGAACGGATTGATCGTACCGTGGCTGTGGACTTCAAGAATGAGCGTTCCTTCTTCCTCCTCCGCCTCTGCAGGTCTCTCGCACACAACTGCCGCATGAGAGCATTTCTGCTCCGGTATTGCGACATGGTACTCTTTGCCGTCATAATAAAAACGGCAAAGAGCTTCTGTGTTGTGCTGATGAGCGACCTTCTCGAAAAAGGTTACAACATCATAAAAGAGCTGCTTCGGGATCTTCGGAACATTCAACTGAAAAGCCTCACGTATGTCAGGGCTCTCGTGCCGGGAAGTTATCTCCGACACGGTAGCCGTGTAGGTAGGTGTCTTTTCGTAAAGAAAGTCCACTCCGTCCACACGGGATGAGATACGTTCCCATCCCTTTGCACCTTTAGAGGAACCGGACTTGCGCCCGACTGTGATCAGATGTCCGAATCTCTCCGAGTTGAGCTCGTCGAGGAAGGAGTTTTTCTCATCAAATTCCTCGAAGATCTCTTTGGAGAATTTCCAGATATCCTCCTCTTCGACCTCAGTCTTTCCGTCGAAGCTTGCAGGGGAGATCTCTACATCCGCTGCCGCACCGTAAGGAAGGTAACGGATCTTTGTTCCTTCCGTTATTTCAAAAGTGCGTTTTTTAGGGGCGAAGACTTTGTTTGCCGCGTCTTTTGCAACAACGCGGAAGGTATATCCAACAGACTTATCGGATGTTGTAAAGGTGTATACCTCGCCACATTCCGTAAGAGTCGGATACAGGAAGCGTAGAACCTTTTCAAGTTCCTCGGCACTGATCTCTTCAACTTCCTCAATGATTTCATCCTCAGTCTCATCAACCGGAAGGAAATCATCTTCGGCCTCGTCCTTGGTCGTTTCTGCGGGCTTCTCTTTCTTCTCTCCCGTCGCCTCACGGAATTTTAAGATCTCCTCGGACCCAACGGTCTTTTTCTGACCATTGAAGAGAGTAAGTTCCACGGGAACCTTTACTGCCTTGGAGAGTTTGGCCTTTCCGGGAACAAGGATCACTGCATTCTTATCCGGAAGAGATATTACATCTCCGACAAGACCGGGAACAAGCTTTTCAGCTAATTCCGAACATGCAATCTTGCCTTCCGCAAGTCCACTTTCCGACCACGCATCTAAGCGGCGTGATCCACAGTAAAAGGTGGTCTCAGCTGAGATATCAATCTCCTTAACCGCCTTTACGGACGCCCCGGAAACTGCTGCAACAAATGAGTTGTCGGCAAACTTATACAGCTTTGTCGTTGCTTCGTCCCCAAGCCACGGGTAGACTGCCAGGAGCGACTTTTTTATCTCAGCCTCTGTTATACCGTCTGTCTTACCTCCGAATGAGTCTGCAGAAAGCGTTGCATCCTTGGAGTAACCGGTGCGGATCGTGATCGGTACCGCGTAAGTTTCATCCTTTTTGCCCTTGCCTTTGGCATTATCTTTTGCCTTGGCAGCGGGTTTTGATGCGTTGCTCGTCTGTGCAGGTGTTGCTGCCTTGGCAGCGGGTTTCTTTGCGGTGTCAATCGCCTGTTTAAACAATTTCATAAAATTATCCTTTCCGTCCGCCATAAGGCGGACTATAAAATCAGCCTTATGGTCGTCCTGAAAGGACGCCTATTTACAAATCAAATTAATAGGCTCATACAGCCTATGTCTTCTTGCAAGGTATGCAGCGTATCCTGCATTTCCTGCATTTGCTCTCGCCGCCAGTTTTTTAGAATCTACGGGGCGGTGTTGTTCGACTTGGCTTTCTCCGTTCAGAAGATCCCAGATCGTAGTCTTGAATTTCCCTTTTCCGGGTGCTGCCCTAGCCTTGGAACATCCATGATCCTGTCGGATCATTTTGATATTACGTTCCTCAGCCTCAAGTTCTGCAAGCCGCTCATTGTACTCTTTGTTGAGTGTTTGCATAAGACTTGAGCTTCCCCCCATATCGGGATGATACTTTCGTACCAAGCGGCGATATGTGTGTTTTAGGACTTTTAAAGATTTTATCTTTTCGAATCCAAACACTACACGTCACCCCCTGTTATGGGCTTTAACCATTTTTCAGGATACGTCTCCATATCCTGGATGCGATAAAGTAGTTCTCTCTGAGAGAGCTCCTCGCCGTCCTCTGTGACGACTTCTTTTTGACCATAATAGTCGTCATTTGTTTTTGATGCAAAAAAAGCTTCTATCCAATAAATAAAATCAGAGAAGTCATTTATCTTCTCTAATTTATTCCCGCCAAAACAGATGTGATTATCTACTCCGACGTTTCCGAAAGGGTAAAGGTATTTTTTGTCTTTTTCCTCCACCCATACCCAGCCTTCATTCTTACCACTGCTCTTAAGTTTGAAATGCAGCGTAGGCATAGGGATAACGTACTCGTCCCCGTAATAGAAGAAGGTCCTCCGCCTTCCGGGGATTACGAATTCCGCTATCCGTGACCCTTTTCGGTTTATGGATGCCTTTACACAGTGTTCCGGCAATGTTACATCCATATACTCTGTCTCAGCCGTGAATTCTGTAAATGCGGCGACGAGATCATCGAGGGACACGTATTTTACTTCTGTCCCTTCTTTTTTTGTGAACGTGATCTGGACTCTGTCAGACTCATCGTTCAATTTTATTAAGATCTTAGACATATTTTTAAAAAAGCCTCCTCTTCGCGAAATAAGCCGAAGCGTTGATCTTCGACAAAAATTCCGAAAAAAATGACTTTTCATACCCTCCTTTCTTCCTCCTACTAATAATCGGAGCATCGTTGAGGGCATTTATATATGCCCGGATCCCGTTTATCGGATCCTGCGTTACTTCTGCTGGTAACGCCTTTGTGTTTGAGAGCCACATTCGTTTGCTCTCCTTTCTTTTCATCTCAGCTTTCGCTTCCTTTGGATCAGAAAGAAGCCTTCCGACTTCTTTGCCATCTTCAGGAATCTCCAAGATGACTTTGAACAGTTTTTTTCTGTCCATTTTTTCCTCCTTTCTTGTTGACAGGACATTTTGCAAATAAAAAAGCCCGAACCATATTTCTATGGATCGGGCTATAAATGCCTGCCAAAATTATAGCTACAAGCCGAACACATATTGCGTATTAGGCTTTAGCAAAGTTATTTAAGAAATTAATTATTACGATGTCTAATATAGCACATAGGAGCATAAATGTAAAGAAGAAACAAACAGAACAACAAAGAAAATCCCGTGTTCAAAAAGGATTATTTCTGACCAAAAATTAAAAAAATAAAATAATAAATAACTTAATTATTAAAAACATAATCAACCACTCACCTCCAGTTAATAACTAACTCCAACTAATACAATAATTTATAGTTGCAAAAATTAAAATATTATTGTATTATCCTAATAGTGTAATAATTAAATAAAAAACCATTACAACCATTTAAACAATAAACACCCATTACCACTTAATACTAAATAATAAAAAGGCTCGTTTAATTCATATCTCTAATTATTAAGTGAACATATATAATACATAGTGCCAGGTAATAAAAAACACTGTTAATACAAGTGGACAAATGGCAAAATATTAAAATAATAAAATGGGAAAGTATTACAAAAAGTCAGTACATAAAATAATAAATAGTGTCAAATAATACATGACTACACATAATAAGTATGTGCTAATAATAAAAAGTGGGTTAAACTAATTTAATAAAAAACCAAAAAGAGCCAAAGAATAAAAAGTAACTAAAAATAAAAGGGAATAAAAAATACTCAATGACATAAACTATTTAGAGACATATAATAAAAGTGGCTAAATACTACAAAATGTAAGTAATAAAAGTGACCAAATAATTGAAATGGTTAATTAGTTGTTAGAGATAAAAACTAAAAAGATACGGAAAAGAAAAGGGAACAAATAATAAATTATTACAAGAAAAGGTATTTTTCGCTCGAAACAAAAGGGGCAAAACCCTTAAAATAAAAACGTGAACAAGCAGAGGAGGACCATAATTTATGGCAAAGATAATCACTTTCGCGAACCAAAAAGGCGGCGTGGGAAAAACCACAACAACACACCTGGCATCGATAGGGATGGTTAAGAGAGGGTACAGGGTACTTGCATGTGACCTTGACCCGCAGGCCAATCTAACGAGTGCCTTCGGGATAAACCCGGAAGGGAACGTAGTATCACTTTACGATTTCTTTGAAGGAGACTGTGAGATAACGGACGCAATAGTCAAGACCGAAACAGGGGTAGACCTGTTGGTAGGATCTCTCATGCTGTCAGGAGCAGACAGAAGATACTCGGCAACTGGGGATGAGTACAAGATGAAAGAGGCGCTGGACCTGCTGAAAGATAAGTACGATTATGTTATAATCGATACTCCGCCTTCGCTCGGCGTGATGAGTCTCAATGCATTGGTGGCAACAGATTATCTGACAGTCGTGATGACTCCGGACTATTTCGCGGGAAAAGGTTTAGGACAGCTGAAAAAGACGGTTGAGACAACGAGAAAATATCTAAACAACACAAACCTGAAGATCAATGGGCTTCTGCTCACGCGATGCGACAGGACAAACCTTTCTACGATCATCACAGAAGACATGGAAAATATAGCAAAAGAGCTCGACAGTAAGATCTATACGGCAAAGATACGTCAAGGAGTTGCAGTGAGAGAGAGCCAGTACCTTGAAAGCTCGTTGTTCGAAATGAAGGATACGGGCGTAGCAGATGACTACAATGCATTTATAGATGAATTATTGAAGGAGGTTAATGCAATATGACAAAAGAAGAACTTGCCAAAAAAAGAGGAACAAATGTAAAAAAAACAACGCAGACCGCTGCCGAAGCATTGATAGTGACAAAGTCAGAAGATCCTAAAACTTTGGCAGCACAGCCGGAATCTGAAAGAGAACCCGAAAGAGAAGCGGATAAGGTCGAGGGATCACCCGCTCCGAGAGAGAAGAGTACACCAAACAAAAAGGAGCCGACAGAGAAACATCAGGAAAAACCGGAAAAGAGGCCCGAAGAAGAAAAAACTCCTGAACCTGAAGAAAAGGAACCGGCAGAAATAAAGCCGGTCCAAAAGGTGGGAAGGCCCACTACAGGAAAAAGCTCAAGACTCTCGGTGTACATTCCCGAAGAACTCTGCGATATTGCGGGCATTGCCGCTGCCTTTCGTTTTAAAGGGAATATGAGCGCATACATCACATCTCTGATCGAAGAAGATTCAAAGAAGAACCAGGAGATCTATTCACAGCTGAGCGCACTCATTAACAAATAGATCTGCGCGCCAAAACGCAAAATAATGCCCCAAACGCAAGCCTCAGTATAAAGAGGCATAAATTGTAGGCAGGATACAAAGCAACGCGAAAAAACGGCAAAATATTGCATTCTGTGGGCATGTGCGTAAGACGAAAAGCTGAAGGAAAAAAGAAGGACAGCCCGCGCGCCAAAACGCAAATAATGCCCCAGATTCAGCCTTCAAGGTTTCGAGGCATAAATTGTAGGCACGGCATAAACAAACGCGAAAAAACGGCAAAATATCGCGTTCTGTGGCTATACAGACAAGACAATGTCGAAAAGACAAAAAGAAAAATATCAAAAAAAGTGCACCTTTTTGCGGGTGCACTACACAAAAGCTCCGCGATCTGCGATCGCCGGGGCTTTGTTTTTTGCTTGCCTCCAAGAAAACGAAACGTGAGCTGGAGAACAGTCCGAGTACAAATATATCATTCAGCGTACGCCGGGTGCCACGAACAAAAACTCACTTAACAAAACCGTATAGAGCATTCTGGTCGTTGAGTATCTGCCCGTATGAGATCTTGACACCGTCAAGGCCATAACAGCAGGTGTGAACGGGGATCTTTGAACTATGAGTGTATCTTAAAAAGCTCTTGATCACTCCTCTGTGCAAATAATCCATTTCAGCAATATCCGCCACGTTATAAACAAGGATAAGCGTAAACGGGAGAGAAGATGACGGGGTTTCGGTAAGCTCTTTGATACGGAACAGCGCTCCGATGTCGGACGAGATATTTTCTACCACAAAGGGCAGCTGAACAGACCGGGCCGCGTAAACATAGGGAAAATGTATCCTCCCGCCGCCCTTTTCCAGACCAAAGGATCTTCCTCCGCGCACACCACTGACAGTAATATCTTTGTCTGACGTACCGGAAAGGAAAGTCTGGATGTTGCTGCCGAAAAATGAAAGAAGAGACGAAGAGCATAACGCTCCCTGGATCCTGTCTATCGAAGTACAGAAGAAGGAGAGTCCTGATCTGAAGTAAAATTTGTAATCTTCATTCTCGAAAAGAAGATCGTAAACCTGTCTCCGCCTTTTTATGAGAGACAGATTAGCCCTCGGTCCGCTGCCTTTCTTCTTGGCGAGCATCTGCAACTTGCCGGTATTGAAACGTTCAGAAACTTCAGCAAATGGCACGTCGTCTCCCCATATCTCGGTGCATCTGTCAAGAAAAGATAAATAAGGCGAATCACCATATCTTCCAACGATACGCCTGACGAGACCAAGTGTCATGAGGGGATCGTCTATAGCGACAGACATTGACTCATCACTCAAATTCTCGGCAATAAGATGGGACACGACGCTGCACATACCCGCATAGAGCCGGCTGTTAGAGGAACGGATGAACATCGCCGCCTGATCCAAAGAGGTTTTATCGCCCGATTCCCTGTCTGCAATGATAGTGCTTATACTGAACATGATCACGGGCATGGCGATGTGATTTTGTAACCTGGGCGATAGAAGATAAGTGGAATATTGCATTAATTTCTTACCAAGATCTTCAGGCTTTTCGGAGCACATATCGTGTTCAAGGATGTATTCAGCAGACACTCCCGCTGCCTCGAAACGAAAATACATATCTGAACGGCACATTTTGGCAAGATCGACAGGCTTGATCGACATTGCCCGGTCGAAACATTCTCCCGAGATATTGTAACGCTGTTCTATGGAAAAAGAAGTAAGAAGCGATTCTTTTGTGTTGCTAAGCAGAGTAACATAAGCCGTTCTTTCGGTAATGTCATGTAACCTGATGGCTCGCTTCATCACGTCTAAAGAGTTTTCAAAAAACGACAATACGCGCTCATTCTCCCAGAAGCTCTCATAAGGCACATCGATCCTTTTTAAGTCTACCAGGATCTCTTTTCCCAAAGGGCTTTTTAACAGCTCGTCAAAGAAACGCTTCATGACTTCAATAGCTTTGTTTAAGCCCTTCCCGGTAAGGATATGGACCGTAGCACGCCTACCCTTTGTAGAAACGCCCGTCTTGCTAAATCCGCTAATATCGACACTCCGGCTCCGCGTATATCCTTTTTTCGAGAACCCGGACAATCGGACACGGGCAACACCCTTGGATCCAAGGTCAAATAGATCCGCCTGCCCCTGTAAGATCTTTCCGTGGCGAAGGAGAAATACTAGCAGCTTTTCGCTCATAGCGGGAGAGTCGGACAGGAAGATATATTGGATCTCCCTATCTGCGACTTTGGAAACTATATCTTTGAAAAAAATATCGTCTGAATTGCTTTGCATACCAAATAGTCCTTTCCGTACAAGTTGAGTCAGCTATTTTTAACGGGGCCCGAAAAGCTGAAACGACACATCTGGATGTTCACGAGAAGGTTGTTGTCTTGCCCCGCTGCCATTCGCCGTGAATCGGTGACGGGAGCCTTGGGCTCATTATCCTTCTCCTCGCCGCTATTATCTGCTTCAGATGCCTCAGCTTCAAGCTCGGCCTTGGCACTTTTCGCCTGCTCTTTTAACGCCTGTTTAGCCTCATATATCTCTTTTTCATGGCGGACGGTCGAGAGCATGCAATCATAAAACTGGTCAAAGAAGTCGCATACAAAGTAAGAGAGTCCGGCATCCGAAATACCAACCATGTAAGCATACATCTTAGTACTGTCCATCATGGCAAGGCTGCCGGAAACCTGTATCCAAAACTCTTTGTCCTTTAGGGGCTCCCGTCCGATCCTGGCAGTAACGCCTATAAGGACACCTTCTGTACGTACACTGTGTAAGAGGTCGTTCCGGGTGAGCATGATCTCGGCCGTAAGTGCGTTGCCGCCCTTTACCTGACTCTTCCCCGTTCCTACGAGGAACAAGCTAAGGTCACAGCTCTTTGAGATCGCCCACTCGTATTTGGCGTACGGTTTATTTGCCTTAATCAGCTCATCACTCACGATCCTTAAGAACACTTCTTCGTATCGCGGCATAACTAACCAGAGAGTATCTTTATCAATGCGCCTTATTGTGTCTTTCTGCAAGGGCGCATCTTCGATCACCATATCGAATATCCTTTCTGGCGAAGGAACATTTTTTAATCCGTATGCGTCTTTGTAGAGCAGCGCAATAGACGCAACCGTTCTGTACGGTATTCCTAAACGTCTCATGCCGGCATAAACCCATACGGGATTAAGAGAGATGAGCCGTATGCCTTTTGCTTCTGCATGCATTACGGAGAATAATTTGTCGGACGTGCTCTTTATGTCGAGGAAGTAAAACCGCTTGTATGCAAATACAAGAAATCCATAATCATTCCCTATACGAACGTATTCGATCGGGATCATATATGCCTGTGACACATCCCTTACAAAATCATACGTCCCCACGCTTACATCTGACGGCCGGATTATGAATCTCTCGAATCGGTCGCTGATATAAGGGATCTTCGTATAAACGTCCCTGCAAGGCGCTTCATAATCGTGCTTTGAACGATAATATTCATCGCCCAAGTTAACTATATATTCTTCATCGGTTTCGTTTTTGATGAAGTTGTCCAATTCGCTTAATATTCCCTCGTCGATAAGATCGTAGTCAATATCGTCGATCTCCTCCCGCGGAACAATCCCGTCAGAAGATGATAGAGTAGCAACACCCTCAACTTCAAATGAATCGTTCGTATCAGAGGACATTTCGCCGGCTGTTTCATCGGGCGAGTCCGAAACATCCTCAAATACTTCTGTGTTCTCTTTGACTGTATCTATATCTGTGGTCGCGTCTTCCACGTCTGTGCCCGGTTTCTCGTCCGAGGCGCTATTGTCACGAGTTCCCGTGCTATATTCTTGTAAAGCAAGATCGCAAGGGAGAGGGGCATCTTCAGAAACGGGTTCGTCTGAAACAGAAGGTTCCGCTGCCGCCTGCTCGTTTTCCCCACCATCCATCAAAGGTTCAGGCATATCTGCTATACACTCGATCACTTCAAGACCATTATCTTCTGACGGGATAACTTCGCTTGGCCGCTCTTCGCCCAAAGGGACCAATCCTGTTTCGATTTCAAAGAACGGCTCCACCGCCTCCCCTTGCCCATCATCAGTTAAGCCGTTATCAAAACTACCGGTGCCACTAATCCGCAGATCGTTTCCCTCGGCCGTCTGTCCCTCGGCCGTCTGCTCGGCAGAGCTATCGTCGTAAATAAAGCCGTTGTCAGACCACACTGACTGATCCGGGGATTGTAGCTCGTCATTCCAACCAAACATTTCCTCCTTCTGTCTTCTTCGCCTTTGTCTACCTTCACTATCCCTCTTTTTTTCAGGACCGCTATTTTGAACATTACCTTCCGAACTTGCGCCCCCTCCGATAACGACGTCGCTGGGTAGCGGCTTTTCGGGAACGGCACGGGCTACCTTCAGCGGAATATACGGCTCTCGCTTCATCAGCTGACGTTTAATGGCAACATAGTCGTTCTTCGTTACCAAGGGAACACGCCTAAGCAGCTCCACCTCGGCATCTATAAACTTCAAGATCTGCTCATCATCGATATTTGTTACTTTGTAGTCTTTGTACAAAATACCTTGTAATGCAATAAACAAGTCATTCTTCAGCTGATTATATGAGACTTCTTTCATATTGAGCATAAAATAAGATTTGAGTTGCTCCATCACTATCCCATAGAATGATACAAAGGGGAACCTGACGATATCATTACATCTTCCAACAGATATCACAGAGGTGAACAATGCTGATGTGCAAGTCAGCCATGTAGTATCAGTCCCAAAATGCTCAATTATATATCTTAACAATGCTCTTTCTTGGTCAATCTTATCATTCACATAGTTTGTGGAATAAGGGCACACATAACAACAGTTCGACTTGAGGTTGAAAGAATGAAATATTCTCAGCCTCTGTATCTTCTCACAGGCAGGGATCTTATTGGGATCATTATTCTGATATTCCTTAACCATCTTTTCAGCAATATCCGCAGTGAGGAAGGTCTTTACCCTGCCATCAGACACAATATTTAAGAACTTTGCTTTATTTTCCATATCAGCAAAATCAAGACCATGCATATACATGAGCAAGGCCATCTGTTTATTAAGTTCCTTTTCTCCACCATACTCAGAGAGGTAATACAAACACGGAAAATCTCTGACATCAGACATAATCTCTTTTAATCGAAAAATATCGACTAACTCCTTCCCTTTAAACCTATATAACTCTATTGTAAACGAGACCACCCTGGAACACGCAAGAGGAATTCTAAAATTTTCTAAAGAAATATAAATAAAGTTCCAGTGTCAATGCCGGCACGAGGTCCACAATTCAGCACCTCCCATGGCGCTCGATAAAAAGTTGCCATTACAACCCGAAACAAGTACTTTTGATGTAATATACGCCACTTTATTACAAGCCAAAAGCAGAAAAACGGTCATGTAAAAATAATGAGATTATTACATGTTCTATTATCGATATTATTACAAGTAACGATGTTAAGTTCGTAACAGCCTAATATTTCTTTGTTCATATTACTAATCAAAAAAAATCCCGCATTTGCTTGAATATTATTTTGAAAGATGGTAACGTGATGTCAGAATAATGGAGGGTAACAAATGCAAGCAAATATAAAGTCTGATTTAAAAGAAAACACAAATTTACTCTCGTTGGAAGAAGAATACAAAAAAGCTAAAGAAGGATTTTTGACAGCTTACACGGACTATATGCCGTTGAAAAACCAAGACGAGTTCATGAAAAAATACATAATTCCTACAGAGAATGAGCTTATGTTTTCGACCATAAACCAAAAGAGCATCGTTTCCGGAGACAAAGCCTGGGAGAAGGCGACAAAATACAGAAACGTTATAGCCTCTACACCCGGATTATCTTCCTTTGACGAGGAATTGAGGCCCGAAAAGGAAGAGGTTGAACTTATAAAAAAATACGCCGATTCATATCAGAAAGAATTTTTTACAGCAAGAGAAATAATCAATATTTCCGGAGAATACAAGCCACATCCGACGGACAATGGAGAGATGACGGAGGTTGAAGATCTCGTACTTTCAGATATAGGAATCCTGAAATATGATGAACCATACAACCAGGATACCAAGGGCCTGATATATAATGTATGCACCTTTGCTCCAGAATGGAAGAACACTGTCTTCTACAAAGAAAATGGAATCTTTCACGAGCTTCTATTGCCTTGCATATCAAACGAAAAATGTGGAGAAAAGATAAGACCACTATCTGCAGACGTTGAGCGCATAGAGGAGCGCAGGTTAAATATCTCGGATTATGATCACTTCGCCCTGACAGACAACATTCAAAAGGCCAACATAACAAAAAACGAGGTTCACAACCCTGACCATATATATCCCTGTCTCCCACATAGAGTTGCCGGTTTTTGCTCTTCCAAAAACTACTATACTACCCAAAAGATATACACAGTTAAAAGAAACAGCGGGAGAGGACATAGCATACAGGAGTTTAAAGACATAGCAGCGACGCGCGGCATAAATATGTCTGCGCCGCGAACACTCCTCTCATTTTTTGGATTTTGTAAATGCGCAGAGGCTATTACTGACCAGACATACAGACTGACGTTTATAGATCCTACAGGTGAATATACAGTCGTAGTTAAAGGCAAAGAGGCAACGGCTGCACTTTCCCACCTATGCGCTTTTACCGTTGAGTTTACAGAAGGGGAATCAACGAGTCATCCATATTCAATGTTTATCTATCCTGCCGACTTCCTGAAAGTGAACGGCAACATAAACAAGGAAACAACGATTATTAGTTTTTAGGAGACCTTAATATGACAGAAACATCTTTGCAAGAAGAGTATATGCTCGCCCTAAAAAAACACAGCGCAGCTATGGAGGACTTAAATAAGATAAATAAGTTCATAGCGGCCAACGATGCTATTGATGATAAAAAGGATCCGTTTAAAGTTCCTCTATTAAGAGGAGGGTGGTACGGTGACTTTATAGAACATCCCGAGTTTTATCAAGATAAATGGACTCAGCTCATGAGCTACAGAAAAAAGATAGAAGAAGCATATCCTGAATGCTATCCAATCAGGTATATAAATTATTTGAAAAAAGATCTAGAGCCATTAGCAGTACCGTGTTCACGCATGAGATACACGAACGTGCTTATTTTTGGGCTCTGCGATAGCGTCACATGCAAAGAGGACGGCTTTCTGTGCCACATCTGCGATCCATATGATGACGAGATGCTTTTCGTGTCAGATGAATATGACAAGGAATACATACTTTCACTTATCGGTAACGTTATAATTGTCAACGTCTACATCGACAATGCATACCAGATAGCTTATAGCGAAGCTTGCGGATACGATGCCGATGTACCCATTGAACTCGTTGTCGAGGATATAAGCTTGTATGGTGATAAAATCAAGCTTGACGGGACCGTTTATGAAATAGCAGAAGAACATACAGCCAACTTTGGATTCTAAATTCAGAACACTTCAGATCTTCTCTATTTGCGTTCCACGCTGTATTGTCGAAAGGCCGAGTATGTTTAGGCAGAAGATTAGACATTATAAGGAGCTCGCTTGACAAGGCAGGCTGATGATTATATTATGATACTGACAGTGTTTATAGCCTAAAGTCCCGACATAATCCTTGGTATAAAATGACGGGACTTTAGGTCTTATGTGGCATATGAGGCAATTAAAAAACACAGCAAATATACAGAAAACGAGACGGTGGAGTGGAAGATCCTGAGCATGGCCGACCTGATGATCAATTCCAAAGGCGAAGAAGTGACCGTGACAGAACGACTTGAGGATATAAAGAACCGTTACGGCGAACATTCGGATCAGTACCTAACGGCGTGTGACATCGCTTATCGCGTAGGTCTTACGGCGATAAACTTTGCGGCAACCATCACATAAGAAATACGAGGAAAAAAATGGATAACGGCGAATTTCAAAAAGCTTTATATTCAGCAAGTGCCGAACTATCCCGCGCAATCTGGAATGAGCTGATGACTCCTCATCCGGAGAAGCGTGCTATGCTGGAGAAGAAGGCGCGGGAATGCGAAGAAAAAGCGTTACGCGCAAGAGCAGAATACGAAAAGAAATCGGAGGAATACGGTGGAAACTAATAGATGTTTTCGGCGATAAGAATATTCCTCTGTCGTACCACGATAAGAGTAAATGCGTTAAGGATGGATACTTCCAGAGTGCAGCGAAGGGATAGGAACGACCGCGGGCATGTATTTATTTAAACATAAAGCGAAACATTGGTATTTCGTTTTGGGAATGCCATTACTTGCCATTTTCGGTGCCGCAATATTTGTGCGGCTGTTGCAGTTGTAAGGACGGATACTGCAAAACGTATAATTCAAAACCCCGAAGATATAAACGAAAAAATCACAAGAGGTGAAAAATGACAGAGCGGATGACGAGAGCTGAAAAAAGAAGACTAGCCGATGAGTTCATCAAACGTACTGATCCGTATACCCACCATGATTTTCCGGCCATAGATTTGCGGGCATATATACAATATGTTAAAGACCATAATTTGATGGCAAAGGATGTAACGCCGGAAATAATGGAAATGTTTATAAAAAAGGAGTGATGGAACGAATGGACGTAGTAGCTGAAAATGCAATAGACAGAGGCAGGTAGCGCTTCGCCGGTTTAGTTGAAAATCTGGTTAAGCAGAATCGCAAGGATGATCTGGAGACCGCATATCAATTCTCAACTTTTCGAGATAACCTTTATCTGGAGTTTGGGTTAGAAAAGCTTAATCGGCCACAAGTAATTAGAACGATGCGTGATAGAAATGATCGGCTTGAGATTATGGGGGAAGACGAAATTATTAAAGAATGTGTTTCCGGGAAATACGCCGAGGACGAATTGGCGCACCTATCTGAGCTTGAGCATCAAATACACAACGATGTCGAGCAATTTAGGCAGGATTATATTAAGCGCCTTAGTGACGATATACTTACGCTCCCTACCATAGATATGAGAGCCGGCTTAAAATATGTAGAAGAGCATAATCTGAAGCCTGAAGATATGAGTATGGAAATTGTTGGGATGTTTATAATTGGCAAAAAGGAGTAAGGCATGGAACATAATCCTTTATTTACGTTAGGAAATTTAGAAGTAACTGTTTCCGATCTGAAATATGACGGTGGCATAGAACATATCGTTTTGTATTTTGAAGAGCCTTGTGATGAGAAGCGTGGATTTAATTCCGCTCGCTTTGTATATCCGGGTGAGAGCTTTTCTGATGTGGTAGGATATACCGAGAAAGATCTTACCGAGTTGATGGTTCATGTTCATAAACTTGGACCATTGGCTTTGGAGTATGCAAAAGAGGGATGCTCTCAGGATAATAAAGTCAATCTTAATTCCTTGCTGAAAGAAGATGATCAGAAATATTTAGACACATTAAATAAAGTAATGCGTAAAAGATTTTCGGCCACAATCTATTGTATTGGTGGTTATCAAGAAGAATCAGTCTGCATGGAGCCTTCGGATAATGGCTGGCTGATTTATCACGGCGAGCGTGGTAATCGTTATGATTCATGTTTCTGCGATACCATTCTTTATGCTTGCCTGACTTTTATCCGGAACATCTCACATGATGTGAGTGAAATTTCGGATATGGAGGCAGAGTTTTTACAAAATCTGAGTGAGCATAGCAAGCAATTAGATGGCGCAGAGATAGAAAAGCAAAGAAAAATTGGTGAGCAGTTATTCCTGGCTCGATTGCTTTTGCATGAAAATGAGAAAGCCAGAAATGGAGGCTGGACGTCTGTATCGAGAGACAAGATAGTTTCGTGGGGATCGATTACAAAGGAAGACTTGAATAAGTTTATAGATGTATGCGGAGCACTTGATCCCCAAAAAATGTCCTTTTGTGCCGCGTGTGATTGTCTCAGAGAAAAAGTAGTTTCGACGTACACCGACTCTTCACTGTGTTATGTTGGTTTTTTGTACCTGAGATTTGGACAATGTGTGACATTGCTTCATGCTATAAATGTGAAGGATTTTTGTGTGAAAGAGGCAGAAAAATTCTATAATATTTATTGCGAAAAATACAACGATAATTCGCTTCATAAATGTTTTGCTGAACCCGAGACGCTCTATAAATTATTGAACTATTATGGCCAGTATATAATTAAGCGTATATCCACTGCTTTAAGCGAAGGATATGACTGGGCTATCATCACGACTATGACCAGAGATTATAAGATCACAGAAAAAATCTACTGGGAAATGTTAGAAGCATTTAGAGAGAATGAGGAGACGATTAAGGCAATTGAAGAGGCCAGGCAGGGAAGAGGTTTATCTAAGGGCTACAACAATATAGATGACTTAATGGAAGATTTTATGGCTGAAGATACGGAGGCACGAGGCGAGGTTCCTAATAATGCAAATTGATTATTTAGCCATTGTTTGGCGTACATTGCAAAAATACAGAGTGCCCGAATACGCATATTCGTTAGGCTCCGAAGATGATGAAAAGGTAAATCTTTTTTATGCAGACAGGTATTGGATAGTTACAAATGTTGAGCGAGGAACTCGTTGCTTTGAAAAGCAGTTTGAGGATGTAAACGCTGCAGTGGCGCAGTTTTTTGATGAACTTTCCGTAACAGAGTTCCGATATAAACGGATGAACCGATTTTTTCTTAAAAATGCAAGCTTGATGAAATCTTACAAAGGCGAATCAATTGATGCTACTATTGATGCTTCATTAAGAGGCGCAAAAATGCCAGTTGACGCAGTTGTACGTTTTTTAGTATACAAATACGGTCTTGATGCCAAAACCGCATTATCGTGTATCAATATGCATCAGATAATCTATGTAGTTCAATGCACGTTGCAAAGATTTCGGATTCCGGAACGTATCTATGCACTTTCTACAGAAAGCGATGAAAGGATAAATTTCTTTTATGAGGATGCGCATTGGGTAATTACAAGTGTTGAACGAGGATCCAGACAGTTTGAAGCAGAGTATGATGATGCTAATGTAGCTGCAGCGAGTTTTTTCAGCAAGCTATCCGGTTCAAGGCTTAAGATAAAGTTAATGGAAAGATATTTCCAGAAAAAGTTAAAGAAATTAATGCCGAATTAGTTCGCGCTTACAAACTCCGTGAAAAAGTGGAAGAGTTAAAGGCAAAAATATAAGCGAAACGGGAGAAAAACTCTTAAAATAAGAAATGGGAAAGGAGTTATCGGCCATGTGTAATCTTAGTCAGGGATTGATCGAACAAGGATATGATAAGTTTATCGCTAATCTGCTCGATAACGGAAAAACTCCGAAGGAGATTGCAGACTTTTGTGGTATTCCTATCTTCAGAAAGATCATAGTCATTATCCGATCGAGATTCAATTTGTCACTGCACATGATAGACTGTTTAATGAATGGTTGCATATTTATCTATACAACTATGTAAAAGATTCTTCAATTGGAAGAACACTTCGTGAACGGTATGAAAATGGTCTCATCAAGACAGAAGATGCGTTTAGAAAGGAGGTTCAAGATGTGCTATTTAATCGCGAAAAAATTTGATCAACCTGGGTGTATTGCCGTGGAGGCTTCCCGTGGAAAAGCTTTGGCAAAAACAGTTACTGAGCTTAGCAGATTGACCTCCGAGAAAGGTGTTCAGATTTTAACTGTATCCAGTATGGATGCATATGGTGAATATAAACCATATAATGTTTTGCATAGTCAGGCTGAATTTATCAATCGTGCTTTAGCTATGTAAATCTATTCAACGTATGACAGATAGAGACCTCCATGTGGAGGTCTCTCAGACTATGGTGCGTCTTCCCAAGGAAGAAGGGATGCCAGACAATAAACCATCAAAGCTTCATAGCATGCTGTATGACACATTTGTCAGGGATATGTCGCCAGAAGAAAGAATCAAACTGTTGGAATCAAAGTATAATCTCAAAGTGAGAGACTTGGAAAGGAGTTTTGAAACCATGTGCAATCTTAGTTTAGGACTGATTGAAAAAGGACGTGAGCAAGGTCGTGACGAGCTTATTGTAGACATGCTTCGTAGAGAAAAAACTCCAAAGGAGATTTCAGACTTTTGCGGAGTACCTGTCGAACACATCGAAGAAGTTCAGGCAACCATGACACTAAAAAAGTAGACTACAGAGATTAGTCTGCTGCAACAAGCAAAGGGCGATTCTGCCTACAGAGTCCGCTTATAATCAAAAGCAGGAACTTCAGTTGAAGTTCCTGTTTTTATTCGAAAATCGCCTTTTAATGAAACAATAATCAGAGCATTAAAATAAAGTCCTCCGCCCTTTTCGAACGGAGGACTTTGTCTACACTCTGAGAGACCTCCATGTGGAGGTCTCTTTTCATGCTTAGAAATCTCAAACTTATCGCAACCCCTTATTCCTTGATGATGAATTAACAATAGCTGCATTAAGTCTCGGAATGTAGCGTTTACAATTAAATTTGAGTAAAATATTTAAGACAAGAAAAAAAGATTTAATAGCGAAAACATAAAGACCACTATATATGGTATCTACTTAAAGGGCGGTACTATATATAGTGGTCTTATTATTTCGCCAAACCCGACTTTAACGAAATAATAGCCTGTTTTAGGACTACCGCAAAAGTAAAAAAATTTTTTCTCAAATGAGAAAAGTAAAAAAATTTTTAATATATCCACTCAAAAATTGACTTTATTCCGTCATGATTATTATACAAAATGTCTTTCCTTACGTCTATACCCTTTACAATAAGGACAATCATTCTTCTTACGTAAACCCTGATCATCAACCAGGACAATGAATTTTCTTGTAAGCAAAAGAGACTCTTCCGCTACAAGAGTGTGTCTGTAAACCTTAGCGTCTCTTACGCTTTTGTCGCAACCGTGAAAACCCATTATTAGGCTTGTTTTCTTGCTATACATACTGGTTCCTTAATGCTACATATGGGGCAGCTAAATTACCGTCGTTATCCAGATACCCAATTCTAATAAGCTCTTTGCGAGCTTCTATTCGAGCCTCTTCTTCGGATAGCGAATCAAGTTTTTTTACTTTTTCATCGAAGACAGATGCCAGTAACTTCATCTTATCTTCATAACTAAGGTACGTCATTTTAAAACATCCTTTCATTGCATTTTCTCCTTAATAATATTTATATCATCAAGAAAGGCTCAACCACCGATTCTTCTTCCCCTGAAGTGGTAAGTTAATTATATGACTAACGCTGATATAATGCAACAAAAAAAGCATCGACCTTAAGTTGGCTGATGCTTTTTATAGTTACAATTCTTCCTCTTCTCAGATCATAGCGATCCGGAATGAAATGCAAATCCAAATCTACCGGACAGCTCTTGATTAAAACGCTCCTCAAGTTCGAAGATCGTCTTATCGTGATAAAAAGGACGGTCAATACGACTTTGCAATCCTTTAAGAGCAGACCAATAATCAGGAAGAAATTGGTAATAATTCCTCAATTCCTTTAGGTTCTTGTTGGCACAACACCAACAAGAAACACGATCCAGAATATCATAAAGATCTATAGAATAAGGCTCTTTACCTTCCTTCCAATCCCAGCCTCTTGTTCGACAATATCGAAGGCAATCGCTTTCCGTCATGCCCCATTCTACAAGAGGATAGGTTTTATTATTGTCGTTACGAACACGTCTGGGTTCGTCAGATGCAATGCCAATGTATTGAACAACTTTTTCGCAACCAAGGGAAGATATAAATCTGTTTATCTCTGTCACCTTATTATTTGTTGCCCAACGGCATCGGCCCCCACACCAGTCAAATCCATAATGTTCTTTTGATGTTCCCGAGCATATGGGCCGCACCAGCATATCGTATAAAAAGCTGTTCTTAGCCTTAATGATACGCATTTTGGCGCCATACGCCTCCACCAATGGCGTTATCTTTTCGACGTTTCGGTAAATTGCATTAAACTCCATACCTGTATCGAAAAAGACAACGTAATCCAGAGGGTATTCTTCTTCCATCAGCTCTAACACCATGCAAAGCGAATCTTTCCCACCAGAAAAAGAAGCGATATAGATCGTTTCCTTTTCTCTGATTGTTTTTTGTTTGTCATCGCCAACCATTTCACCGAAAATCCGGTTTCATGGATAAGAGCAGTCCCGCCGTAGTCCAATCCTTGTTATTATTTAGTAACGCCGAGCATCAGACTCTTACGGCAAGTGCCGATTTAGTCTGACCGTTACAACCGACACTCCCCTGCTCTATTTACGCCTGCCACTGACTATACTAGGTTGGACAGGAACCTTGGTTTACCAAGGACTCTAGGCGATTTCCTCCTTT
>JAEEGK010008157.1_pt1 | contig 24779 bp, 22 predicted proteins | sample 8958771 | NCBI WGS metagenome assembly JAEEGK01 (sample SAMN16246547, study PRJNA631951) | gut metagenome | biome: gut microbiome; feature: rumen; material: SC-attached | host: Bos | place: Iran: Karaj | collected 2018-10
AGAGTGCCGACGATATCAGGCAGATAGAGCGCGACTTCTACCACTGGTTCTGCGACTATATCGTGGAGACCTTCAAGATGATGACCATCAGCGAGAAGGAGATGCGCAGGCGTATGGTCTTCAAGGGAACGGAGACTATCGATCGCCTCGTTGCCGAAGGTGTATCCTGCGGTGTCATGTTAGGCCATTACTGCAACTGGGAGTGGATCAGTACCCTGCCCTTGGCCGTCAGCGACAAGGGTATCTGTGCCGAACTGTACCACCCCATCGAGAATCCTGATTTCAACCGTCTGTTCCTCTATATCCGCCAGCGCTTCCGCAGTGTCTGCATCCCGATGGAGGAGACGTTGCGCCATATCGTGAAATACCAGCACGAGGGGCGCCCCATGATTATCGGCTACATCGCCGACCAGAAGCCTAACTGGCGCAATATCCACTTCTGGGTGGACTTCCTGAATCACTATACGCCTGTCTTCACGGGTTCCGAGCGCATCATCAAGCGCACGCGTCAGGCTTTCTTCTATGGTGATGTCCGACGTATCAAGAGAGGCTACTATGAGTGTGAGTTCAAGTTGATCGAACAGCACTCTGAGCAGATACCCGACTACGAACTGACGCAGCGCTACATGCAGGAGCTGGAGCGAAGCATCCGTCGCGATCCTGCCTACTGGCTCTGGAGTCACGACCGCTGGTCGCGCACCAAGGAGGAGTTCGACTACCGTTTCTATATCAAGGACGGCAAGGTCTACGAGAAGGTCACTGAAGAAGAGTACGCACAGCACATGGGGTGGAGAAGTTATTGGAAACATTGAGAGACAGATGAAGACGTCAACCCGAGAATTGCAGTCAAAGAGAAAGATCCTTTTTCTGATCAGCCGTTTCCTGGACGGAGGCATTGACACCGTACTCACAGAATACCTGAACCATCTGGTCCATATAGACCGCTATGAGGTAACCCTGGCCATCGGCATGGGTATGGGCGAGCTGGAAGTCTTCAAGGACAGGATCCCCTCTTCCATCAGGATTGTCTATCTGGTACCCGACGGCCCGCTGACCAAATACCCCAGGCAACGCGCTTACCACAAACTGGCTATCCCCAAGAAGCTCGCCGATGAGATCTTGCTAAACCCCATCAGGCGCTTCATGATCAGGCATCGCCTGCGCCGACTGGCCACACAATACGATGTGCTCATCGATTTCGATTGTTGTTTCTATACCTATATGCAACAGGTTCCGACGCGCAAGGTGGCATGGTTCCACTTCAGTTTCGAACAGTCCATGCAGCAGAACAGCAGGCGCATGAAGCGCATCGCTGACAAACTGCGGTATTACGACCAGGTCGTCACCATCTCGAAGGCGATGTGTGAAGAGGGCAGGCGCCTTTTCCCATGGCTGTCTGAGAAGATGGTGGTCATCTACAATGCCAAGGAAAGACAGAAGATTCTGCAAGAGGCCGCCAAGATACCCGCCGATACGCGTTTGGAGCAACCCTTCTTGTTGGCGGTGGAACGATTGGAAGAAAGTCAGAAGGATATCCTGACGCTGTTGAAGGCCTACAAACTACTGCGTGAGACTTACGGGCATACCGAGAAACTCTATCTGATAGGAAAGGGAAACTCCGAAGAACAGCTTCGGCAACAGGCTATGCAACTGGGAATCGGCGACGATGTGGTCTTCCTAGGCTTTATCCCGAATCCCTACCCTTGGATCAAGGCCGCCAGGCTGATGGTACACAGTGCCAAGTTCGAAGGACTGCCCACGGTGCTGATTGAAGGACTGATGCTCGATAAGATCATCGTAGCCAGCGACTGTCCGACAGGTCCTCGTGAGATTCTCAACGACGGTAAGGCAGGTCTTCTGGTGCCTTTAGGCGATGCGGCGGCTTTTGCCGAAGCCATTCACCAGGCACTGACGGATGAGGTCCTGCGGCAGCAGCTCGCCGAAGGCATCCGTGCCCAGCAGCACGTCTTCTCATTTGAGGCTACAGACGAGCTGTTCACACAAATCATCTGACGATTATTTCTTCCGCTCTTCCAGCAGTTTGGCAACGATGTCAAACTGGTAATGGGCATCCAGACAGGCGTGGATCAGTCCGGGAATGCCGTCGAGGAAGCCCCGTTTCATCACATACGATTTGAAGAAACGGAACAAGGGTCGGTAGATGAGCGCTCCCACGCCGTAGTTCTTATGACGGCGACGCGGCATCTCGTATTGGGAATAGGTATCCGACTTACGCAGGATATCACTCACCGAGTCATTGGCCAGATGGACGATGGCCAGATCCTCACGGCTCTGGGGGATTCTCACCACAGGGCCTTCGATCTCTGGCGCACAATGGATGACTGGAGGCCAGTGGGTCACGTCGCGGCGGAAGAACCTCAGCACATAGTCGGGATAGGCACTGTGGAGGAAACGCCCCATGAAGTAGTTCTTCCTTGGGATGGCGATGCCCGAGGGCGCATCGGCGCGCGACACCTGTTCGTAGAGATAGTCGCGGAGCGCAGGCGTCACCACCTCGTCGGCATCGATCACCAGCACCCAGGGGTGGGCGGCCTCGTGGATGGCAAACTCGCGGGCAGGCTCCACAATGGCATGATCGGCCTTGGGGAAGGTCACAATCCTGCAACCATAACTACGGGCGATGTCGAGGGTCTTGTCCTCACTCTCCATGTCGCAGACGAGCACCTCGTCGAAGCCCTTCACGGCCTCGAGCACCCGCTGCAGATGTTTCTCCGCATTACGTGTGTTGATGACGACGGATATGCTGTTTTGTTCGCTCATTGGGTGCAAAGATACAAATAAATCTTGATTGAGCACCATCTTTTTAAATAATTTTTGTACCTTTGCAGCGTGAACGTAAAATTTAGGTAAGTCATGAATAAAAATAAGTTGAAGACCGCTTTGCTGATACTCCCCTTCATTCTTCTGGTGATTGGTGTCGCCCAGTTTGCCTGGCATGGCGATGAGGGCCTCTACGGCTCTCCCAAGAATCCCATCTACGGCACCTGGAATGCCACCATCAGCGATAGCCAGGGGAAGGAGGTCTATGTCGAGATGGTCTACAACGACGACAACTCCTGTATCTTCAGGGAGTACGACGACCAGCGCAAGCATCACAAGGACCTTGATACAGGGCGCTTCGAGCTGGAGAGCGGCAAGATCTCCATCTGGTGGGAGAGTGCCCGCAGCTCGTGGGACAAGGATGGCCCCGAGGTGTCTACCTTTGAGGTCAGTGGCGACGAGCTCTATTTCGATGGTGACGACGAGACGGTCTGGAAAAAGAAGAAATAACTGCATAATCGGTCTTTACCTCTTATGATCAAGATCAACGAAAAACTGAAACGTATTCTCACGGATCCCCGCGCGCTGCTGTGGCTATGGATGATCATCGCCCTTGCAGGCATGACACGCATGGGACATGGGCGCGAGAACAATTTCCTCATCTTCAGGTATGTCTACTGGCATGTCATAGGCCGTCTGCCGCTCTACGAGCAGTATCCCCAGGAATATTTCGACATGAACCACTACGGACCGACGTTCTCGCTGGTCATCGCCCCCTTCGCCATCCCTCCCGTGTGGCTGGGCATGCTCCTGTGGCTTGTGGCCCTCACGCTGGGCCTCTATGTCGCCATCCGTCACAGCCTCTTCACCCGTTGGCAGCAGGTGTTCATCTTCTGGTTCTGTGCCCACGAGCTGCTCAACGCCATCCAGATGCAGCAGTTCAACATCGCCATTGCCGCCATCATCGTGGCCAGCTACTACCTCATCCGTCGTGAGCGCGACTTCTGGGCAGCCTGCCTCATCATGATCGGCACCTTCGTCAAGCTCTACGGCATCGTGGGACTCGCCTTTTTCTTCTTCTCCCGTCATAAGGGGCGTCTCGTCGCCTCGTGCGCCTTCTGGGCCCTCGTCCTGTTCGTGGCGCCGATGCTCATCTCCTCGCCTGAGTACATCCTGACCCAGTACCAGGAGTGGTTCGCCTGTCTGGTCGGGAAGAATACCGAGAATTACTTTGCCACCTACCAGAACATCTCCCTCATCGGCATGGTGCGCAAGATCTCGGGCAGCAGTGCCTATTCCGACCTATGGCTCATGATTCCGGGCCTCGTCGCCTTCCTCCTGCCTTACCTCCGCGTCAGCCAGTATAAGCACGAGGCCTTCCGTCAGACGCTGCTCGCCTCGGTACTCATGTTTCTCATCCTCTTCTCTACCGGATCCGAGAACTCCACCTATATCATCGCCGTCGTGGGCGTCGCCATCTGGTACACCGCCGCCCCTTGGAAGCGCGGCTGGCCCGATGTGGTCCTGATGGTCTATGTGTTCTTCTTCTGTACGATGGCCCACTCCGACCTGATGCCTAAGTTCATCCGCGAGGAGTGTATCAAGCCCTACAGCCTCAAGGCCCTGCCAGTGGTCCTGGTATGGTTCCGGTTGTGTTACGAAATGTATGTGCGCGACTATGCAGACACCCGCCCTGTGCCTCAGCAAAGCTAAGCGGTTCTTCCAGCATCCGTTCTGGAGTTCCTGGCGTACCATCACCGTGGTCTACGCCCTCATACCCGTGATCATCGGCCTGCTGAAGTGGCATAAGGAGAACGATACCTATCTCATCTACAAGTCCGTGTTCTGGAACACCGTCAACCAGCTGCCCCTCTACGAGTTCTACGACTACCTGAAGGGCGACTGCAACCACTATGGTGTCATCTTCTCCTACGTCATCGCCCCCTTCGCCCTGTTGCCCGATACGTGGGGCATGCTGCTGTGGGAGTGCTTCCTCGTGGCCACGTTCTACGTCGCCGTGCGCTATATGCCGCTCACCCGTTGGCAAAAGGTCTTTATGTTCTGGTTCTGCGCCCACGAGGTGCTCACGCCCCTCTTCGTCGAGCAGTACGACCTCGCCATGGCCGCCTCCTATCTGCTGATGTTCGCCTGTGTCGAGAAGAAGCAGCCCGTGTGGGCCGCCTTCTTCATCGTCCTCAATATCTTCATCAAGCTCTACGGTGTCATGGGCTTCGCCTTTTTCTTCTTCATCGAGGACAAGCGCAAGTTCATCCTCGCCTGTCTGGGCTGGGCAGCCCTCTTCTTCGTGCTGCCGATGCTCATCTCCTCGCCCGAGTACGTCGTCCAGCAGTACGTCGGCTGGTACGAGTCGCTCATGGCGAAGAACACCCAGAATCTCAACGAGTTCATGAACACCACGAACACCTCTCTGCTGGGCATGCCGCGTAAGATCTCGGGCAACACCGAGTACAGCGACCTGTGGCTGCTCATCCCCGGCTTCCTGCTCTTCCTCTCGCCCTTCCGTCGTGTGTCGCAGTACCGTCATGTCGCCTTCCGCTACGCCATGCTCGCCTCCGTCACGATGTTTGTCACCCTCTTCTCGACGAGCAGCGAGAGCTATGGCTATATCGCCCCGATGACGGGCTTCGTCGTGTGGTACACCACCGCCCCGTGGCGCCGCAGCCGTCTCGACCTCTGCCTGCTCATCTACGCCTTCATCTTCACCTCGCTGTGTACGAGCGATGTCTTCTTCCCCCGCTGGATCTGGAGTGAGATTATCGCACCTTATGCCCTGAAGGCGCTGCCGACAACGATCATCTGGTTCTACCTCATGTGGGAAATGAATACGAAAGACTATGCAGAAGAAAGAAACGCTCGGTGAGCTTATCCGCTTCGGCATCGTGGGCACCACGGCAGCCGCCATCCACTATGCCATCTACTGGATCCTCCAGCACTGGATCAATGTCAACGTGGCCTATACCGTCGGCTACGTGCTCAGCTTCCTGGTGAACTACTGGCTGACGGCCCACTTCACCTTCAAGGAGAAGACCTCGGCGAAGAACGGCATCGGCTTCGGTGGCGCCCATCTGGTCAACTACCTCTTGCACATCGTGCTCTTCAACTTCTTCCTGTGGATAGGTCTCAGCCGCGAGCTCGCCCCCATCGCCGTCCTCGCCATCGCCGTGCCTACCAACTTCGTGATGGTCCGTTTCGTCTTTAAACACTTCAAGCGCTCATGAATAACGATCTGATCATAGGCTATGACGCCAAGCGGGCCGTCGCTAATGGCACAGGGTTAGGCTCTTATAGCCGGACCCTCATCAACGACCTTGCGCGATACCCCATCTCCTTGCGCCTCTATACCCCCACCGAAGGCCGCGACGACCTCCGCACCCAGATCCACGACCGTGCCAACGTCCGCTTCTGCTACCCCCACCTTCCACATTCCACCTTCCACCTTCCACACTCCTATTGGCGCAGCCACGCGATCATCTCCGATCTGAAGCGCGACAATATTGCCCTCTACCACGGCCTTTCCGGCGAACTCCCCGTCGGCATCAGCCGCTCAGGCATCCCCAGTGTCGTCACCATCCACGACCTGATCTTCCTCCGTCACCCCGAGTACTACCATTTCATCGATCGTCAGATCTATGCCTGGAAGTTCCGTCGCACGGTGCGTGAGGCCACCCATATCATCGCCATCAGCGAGTGTACCCGTCGCGACATCCTCCACTACGCTCCCGATGTCGATCCCGCCCGCATCTCCGTCATCTACCAGTCCTGCGCCCCCAAGTTCAGTGCCGGAGCGGTGGCTGGTCCCGTCGAAGCCCTGCCCGCCGACCTCCGATCCTGCCGCTATATCCTTAACGTCGGTACCATCGAGGCCCGTAAGAACGTCCTCCTGGCCGTCAAGGCCCTCGAAGTGTCCGAAGTCCTGCCCGCCGACCTCCACCTCGTCATCGTAGGCCGCCACACATCCTATACCGACAACGTGCAACGCTATATCCGTGCCCACGGCCTCGACAGCCGCGTCCATATCCTCCATGGTGTCAGCGATGCCCAGCTCCCCGCCCTCTACGCAGGTGCTGAGGCTTTCGTCTACCCCTCGCGCTATGAAGGCTTTGGCATCCCCATCATCGAGGCCATCAGCAGCGGACTCCCCGTCGTCGCCTGCACAGGCTCCTGCCTCGAGGAAGCAGGCGGTCCCGACACCCTCTATGTCGCCCCCGACGACCCTGGTGCTATGGCCGTCGCCATCCGTCAGGTTCTCAAGGATGCCCCAGGCCGCGACAACCGCATCGTCCGCAGCCGCACCTATATCCGCCGCTTCGAAGGTAACGACGTTGCCGGACAAGTCTATCAACTCTATCAGAAACTACTGAATTTAAACGATTAATAATGATGAAAAAAACGTTTTTAGCTGTCCTTCTATTCGCCACGACACTGACTGCTGGCGCACAGAAGTCATTTTCACCGAATGTCAACATGTTGTTGAACTCGTCTCAGTATGAGGCCGCTACGCGTGCTGCCGACAACACCGCGCGCGCAGGCTTTGTGATCACTTGCGACCCTGCCAAGAGTGCCGCCGCCATCGCCAACACCCTCAAGGAACTCGATGCGGAGATCAACTCGATCTTCGGTAATATGATCGTTGTCAACCTGCCGCTGTCGCAGCTGGAGGCTGCTGCCGCCATCGACGGCGTGCTGCTCATCGATATACCAGGAGGCGGTTCGAACAGGACCGACGTCACCAGGAAAGTGACCCAGGCCAGCGAGGTACTCAACGGTACGGGCGAGAAGCTGCCCCAGGCTTATACAGGCAAGGGCGTCATCGTCGGCCTCATCGATGGTGGCTTCGACTACACCCACCCCTTTTTCAAGGACAAGGACGGCAACCTACGCATCAAGGCCGTCTATCTGCCGGGGACAGACAAACTGGATGGGGGAGAGCAACTGAAGAATATCCCCTATACCGACGATAAGAATGTGACAACCACCCTGGACCTGCCCGGTGTATTCATCACCGACCCGAAGGTCATCCTCGATACCCTGAAGCTGAATGAGACCGGAGGCCACGGCGTACACTGTGCCGGCATTGCTGTCGGATCGACGATGGAGAATCTGAAGGGTGTCGCCGGCGGGGCTTTGGGAGGTATGGCTCCAGAAGCAGACATCCTGCTTGCCAATGATGAAATACTAGACGAAATATACAAAAAGTTAAACTTGTTTGGCGTAGAAGAAAAGTTTGGTGTTTACAGGTCGAACTCCCTGTATGCCTTTAAGCACTATGCTGAACAGCAGGGGAAACCGCTGGTGATCAGCATCAGTTCGAACGACCACTGTGGATTACACGACGGAACCAGCACGAACTCCCGTTTATATGGCAACTACTGTAAGGCTGGCAACATCATGGCCCTCTGCGCCAGCAATGAGGGATCCGATAATATTTTCCTGGAGCGTAAGATCAACGCCGGCAAGGAGCTTTCCGTCTGGCTCCTACCAGAAAATTCAAAGGCAGAGTTTAACGCCTTCTTCAAAACCACCAAGGAGATTAAGGTTGACATCTCCGTCATCGACCGCACAAATAATCACAATGGGGTCTATGAAGCCAAACTTAAACTGAGCTCTGACCCCAGCAAGACGGGGGCTGACTATAAGGACCTGGGACTCTCCATCTCTTTGAATGATAACCTGCAGACCGTATACGAAGGCAAGACAGAGGCGCAGGCTGAGGTTGCCAAGAAGCTGACCGACTATTTCGTCAAACTGGATCTGAATATGAATATCGCCCAAGGTACCGGCGTCGACGAGGAGGGTAAGACATACACCTATACATGGCTATCCCTGAACGCTTCCCCTCTCGTTTCCAAGCGGGATGCCAAGGGTGAAGATGCCTACTTGCTTGAGGTCGACATCACATCAGAGGATGACGTGACGATGTATGCATGGAGCGACTCGTATTGTGGTGTTTCGGCCAACACCATGGAAAAGCCCGATTACTTTACTCCTGGCACCAGTGACTGTAGCATGGGCGACTGGAACACCACGGGGGAGCCTGTCACCATCGGGGCATGGGCGGCCAACAACAAGACCATGGATTCTGACACAGGGAAGCTGGTGGACGATAAAAATATCACCGTGGGCGATTACTGTGACTTCAGCAGTTACGGTCATGACCTTAGCAGCAAGAAGAGAGCCTATCCCGACGTGTCGGCTCCCGGCAAGTATGTGCTCTCGGCCAGCAACAGTTTCGCCGACCCCCAGAACTACGTGGAAGAAGCATTCTCCAATCAGTTCGAGACCCAGAAATCGCCGCGCAACTATGGTTTCGTCTTCTCTTCAGGCACCTCGATGGCTACCCCTGCAGCCGCTGGCATCATAGCCCTCTGGGTGCAGGCTGCCAAGGATAAGAACAAGACCCTGACCAATGCCGACATCAAGGATATCATCGCCCACAGCAGTGACACGGACCAATTCACGGAGAAGACGCCTATCCGCTTCGGAAAGGGAAAGATCAATGCCTACAAGGGTCTGCTTTATGTCCTCGGACTCACCACGGGTATCGAGGACCTGAGCCAGCACCAGCCTGAAAACGTCACCTTCCGTCTCGATGGCAACAAGCTCTATGCGGAGGGTGCGGAAGACGGCACGCCCGTCAGCATCTACAACCTGCAGGGTGTACGCGTAGGCCAGACCACAGTAGAGGGTGGTGCCATCGTCCTCGATGGACTGACCCAGGGTGTCTATGCCGTCCAGCTCGGCAAACTCGGCTCTACACTCATACGTCTGTAACAGAGTCATATCAGAATTTCCATCGCAGTTGGACATCAAGGTCTGACTGTGAGGAGGCATCTATCTGTTGATAGCTGCTGCCAATGGTGTTGCGGTCGAAGTAATCGGTGACACCCCATTTGGCCGTGAGCATCAGGTGGCGCCCAATATTGATTCGTGCCATCAGCCAGTAACGGATACCCTCGCCGTAGAACTGGGTCATCGCATAGGTATATAGTGGGGCCTGTTCGTAATGGTACACCCTGCTGTCGTAGCTCGTCGTGTGGAAATAGCCGAGGCCTGCGTTCAGCCGTAGCCAGCGATGGACATACGACAGGTGTTGGCTCAGCATCACGCCCCACTCTTCAGCATCGTAGGCACAATAGCCACCATCGAGTTGCGTACGACAGCCGAAGCTGTTACCTGAATATTCTGCACTCAACCTCGCACGATGTGCCCAACGATCGACCAAAGCGGTTTTATCCTGATTATCCTGTTGCTTCATGCGCAGGCGGTAACGGGCGGCTATCGTCCAGCGCCGGCTTGTGTGAGACAGCTGCAGCAGATGGTCCCAGGCTTGCGAGGAGAACGACACCTGATACTTGGCCCAAGGGAAGTAGGCATAATCCGCATAATAGGCAACGCGCCACTTGGGCGAGGGTTGCCACGTGAGTCCCAGATAGACACCACTTTCGTTTTGCACATGCCCACCATCGCTATAGCTTTGGGCGTCGAGCGACGTATAGCTGTAGGAGTAAAACCGCTGCAGGGCGACCATGCTCAGTTCGTCGGAGAGACGCCAACTGAGGCTGTTGATGGTGGCCAAATGTCCCTCCTTGTCGATGGCCGTCTCACCGTTGAGGGACACACGGAAATTGGTATAGCCGTAGTCGAGGCTGGTGTTCAGGAAGTCTGTTCCTTGGGGATAGTGCTCGCGATAGAGCACAGAGGTATTAGGCTGGAGTGTTCTGTCGAGGTGGGTGTAGAGTGCATTGACGCCGAGGTGAAGGCCCCATCTCTGGTAGCGCAATGAGCCTCCGGTCTTGATCGCTTGCAAGTTGTGTTTCTTCTGCATCTCGGTCTCTGTGCGGTGATAGCCTGTCGTGAGGATGGTGGAAACGGTGGAGTCCTTGTTCAGGGTGGCATCCATCGCACGCCATGAGAGAAAGGCTGTGGCCGAGAGGCTTTTGCTGAGACGGAGTGTGGCCGCTGTGCCCTGCAGATAACTGTCGGAACGCGAGGAGTGGCCCCTGATGCCACTGGAGGAGCGCCCCAACGTCTGCAGCATCGCCACCTTACCCAGACTGAAACCATTGTTCATCACCAGTCCCATGCCCATCGACACGCGGTAACAGCCTAACACGAGCGTTTCGAGACTACCTAGGTGGCGCAGCTGCAGGTAGGGCGAATAATAGTCATAACCCCATCTGTTGCGTCCAGCGAAAAACGGTTCGCCTGCATCCTGCGCCGCCACGAGTCCCAGCTTCACCTCGTCGCCATACGTAAACTGATAGCGCAGCCAGTGACGATATGGGGGACCCAGATAGCCCTCACGGTCGCCCTTGCGCTCATAGAAGGGAACACGTGCTGAGGCCATCAGCTCGTGGCGCCCGTATTTCGTGACATCTTTCAGTCGCAGGTGTCGCTTTGTATCTGCCAACTCGGACTCGTCTATATATATGATATAGGTGAGCAGGCGCCGCTGACTGTCATCGAGCGAACGGATCATGCGGAGTTCGCCCAGCGACTTCATAGGCCCATAGCGATAGAGGTACTCCATGAGTTCCTCTATCTGCTGGGCGGAGAGAAAGGGAAGCTGTTCGAGCTGTTCACGCGCCACGTGGTTCACGTTTAGCGGATGTTGCTCGAGTTCGCAGAGCAGTTCATAGGTCCGCTCCCACGATTCCGATTCGGCATCCTCAGCCGTCATCACCTCATTCAGATATTCCTCCCACGGATGTTCCGCCTGTGCATCAGCAACCAGCGACGACATCATTAACAAACATACAATTAAAGCTCTCATAGTGTTAACATTTAAAGTTTCTGGGGACAAAGATAGTGATAATTTCTGAAATAAATACAAAAAGCGCGGATTTTTTGCGGGGATTCGGGAAAATGGCGTAATTTTGCAGGCGGATATGCGAAAATGGCTATTGTCTTCCATGGCGCTGATGCTCGCGGGCCCGATGATGGGGCAGGAGCAACAGCTGACTGCCGAGCAGGTGCTCGCGGAGATGGACTCTCCGACCTTCGTGCCGACGGTGAAGGTGGGGAAGGTGCTGCACGAGGGCGACAGCATACAGTATATGGAGATGAACAACGTATACGTGTATCCGCAACTGACCTTCAAGAACAAGAAACAGGCGCAGGCCTACCAGAGACTGGTGTTTAACGTGAAGAAGGTGCTGCCCATCGCCAAGGAGGCCAGACAGATTCTCATAGAGACGACGGAGTATCTGGAGACGCTGCCTGACGACAAGGCGAAGAACGAACACATCAAACGCGTGGAGGATGATATATTCCGTACCTATAAGCCGAAGATGAAGAAACTGACGTATTCGCAGGGTAAGCTGCTCATCAAACTGATTGACCGTGAGTGCAACTCGTCGAGCTACGACATGATCAAGGCGTTTATGGGTCCCGTGAGGGCTGGATTCTGGCAGGTGTTTGCCTGGGGATTCGGGGCCTCACTGAAAAAGGAATATGACGCAAAGGGGGTGGACCGACTCACCGAGCGAGTGGTGCTGATGGTAGAGGCGGGGCAAATCTGATTTATTCTGAGAATAACACTTGAATGACTGTCTGGCCGACGGCCTGGAGGGTGGTGCGCGAGATGTGGGACATGTCGTCGCTCACGGTGTGCCACGTGGGGCCGAAGCTGCTCTGGGCGCAGTCGGGATAGTAGGGGATGATGTCGATGCAGGGGATATGGGCCACGGTGTTGACGGGGATATGGTCGTCGGTGATGCGACCGCCTTCCTGCATGGGGAACAGGCTGCCGTAACCTACTATCTGGGCGGCGCGCCACACCTTCGTGACAATCGCACTGGCATACTGCATGGACATGCCTTCCTGATAGAACTGGGCGCCTTCGCCTCCGACCATGTCGAGGAGGATGCCGAAGCGGGCCTTATAGCCGGAGACATGGGGATTTGCGGCCCAGTATTGGGCACCAAGGGCCCAGGAGTCGCCCGTGTCGGGGGCATCGCTCCATTGGGGTACGCCCCAGTCCTCGGCATCGAAGCAGACGAAATCGACGCCCAGATTGAGCTGCAGACTGTCGGCTGCAGGTCGCAGACTGTCAACGGGCATCTGCCGGCTGTTCAGCTGTCGGGCTATCTCGAGCATGACGGCCACACCCGAGGCTCCGTCGTTGGCGGCGAGCACGGGCGTGCGGTGGTTAGAGGCATCGGGATCGTTATCGGCCCAGGGACGGCTGTCCCAGTGGGCACAGAGGAGGATGCGCTCTGACAGCTCGGGACGGTAGCTGGCCACGATGTTCGTGGCGCGAAGGGGCGTGCCGTCGTAGCCCTTGAGGGTGGTCTTCTGGGTGGTGACACTGAGGCCGTAGGACTGGAACTTGGAGACAATCCACTGCTCGCACTGGTCGTGGGCGGCACTGTTCATCACACGGGGACCGAAGGCGCACTGGGCTTCGCAGAAGGCGTAGGCGCTGTCGGCACTGAACGAAGGACCGCAGGGCGTGAGCGAAGCGGAGTCGTCAGTGGCTTGCTTGCGCGATGCGCAAGCAGCCAATGACATTGCTATCATCAGAATAACTAACTGTTTCATGCTTTGTTTTGCTGGGCTTGGGCCATGACACGGAGGAAGTTGCCGCCCCAGATCTTCTGGATGTCGGCCTCGGAGTAACGGCGCGCGAGGAGCTGAAGGGTGAAGTGGATGAGTTCGGAGGAGTTGGCCAGGCCACGTACACCACCGTCGCCGTCGAAGTCGGTGCCGAGTCCTACATGGTCGATGCCCATGATCTCGATGGCATGCTCGAGGTGATCGAGGACGTCGAGGATGGTGGACTCGCCATGGCGACGGAGGAAGCCGCTGTAGATGGTGGTCTGTGCCACACCGCCCTTGGCGGCGAGGGCCCGCATCTGGTCGTCGGTGAGGTTACGCGGATGGTCGCAGAGGGCGCGCGAGCTGCTATGGCTGCACACGATGGGCACACGGCTGATGTCGAGGGCGTCGTAGAAGCTGGTCTCGGCGGCATGGCTGAGATCGACGAGGATGCCCAGACGGTTCATCTCGGCGATGACCTCACGGCCGAAGTCACTGACACCGCCATGGGTGGCGGTGCCCTTGGCAGAGTCGCAGATATCGTTGTCGCCGTTGTGGCAGAGGGTCATATAGACGATGCCGCGGTCGGCGAAATGGCGCAGACGCTCGACGGAGCCGTCGAGAGCGATGCCGTTCTCGATGCCGAGCATGATGCTCTTCAGTCCCTGGCGCTTGTTACGCCACAGGTCGTCGGGGGTGCGCGCCAGGGCTATGCTGCCGGCATTCCTGCGCACCATCGCCTCGATCTGGTCGAAGATCTGATCGGCATATTCCGTGGGGTGCTCCGTGGGCTGGGGGAGGTAGGCGACCATGATGGTGGCATCCTGACGGCCTTCGTCCATCTTATGGAGATCGACGAGGATGCGCTGGTCGCGCTCCTCGATGCGCACGCCTTGGGGGAAGAACATCGGGGTGTCGCAGTGGGTGTCGAGGGTGAGCACACGGTCATGGAGCTGCTGTGCCTGGCGCCAGGCGGTGGCACAACTGACGAGCCACTGGAAGAGGGGTGCTCCCTGGGCGAGGCACTCGGGATGCCACTGGACACCGAGGATGGACTTGTACTCGCTGCTCTCGACGGCCTCGATGACACCGTCGGGGGCCACGGCACTGACACGGAGACGGGGTCCGCCATCGGACACGGCCTGATGGTGGAAGCTGTTGACGTGGAGCCTCGGCGCATCGTAGATCTGGGAGAGAAGCGTGCCTCGCCCGATAGTCACGGTGTGGGTGGACTCGTTGCGGTCGGCGTCCTGAGAATGCTTGATGATGGTCTTTCCTTCTTCCAGCTTCAACAGGGAGAGATCCTGGGCGACCTTGCCGCCCAGGGCTGTGGCCAGCACCTGGATGCCTCGGCAGATGCCGAGGATGGGGATCTGACGGTTGAAGGCGAGACGGGTGATGAGCAGTTCGGGGAGGTCGCGCTCACGGTTGATGCCGTGGAGCAGGGGAGAGGGTTCTTCGCCTGTCCAGAGGGGATTGACATCGCCACCGCCACTCAGCAGGAGTCCGTCGATGCGGCTCAGACTGTTGATGATGACGTCGGTATCGGCGACGGGAGGGATGACGAGGGGCACACCGCCTGCGGCGACTATGCTGTCGTAATAGCCGCGACCCAGTCGCAGCTGTCCATCCTCGAAGTTACCCGTGATGCCTATGACGGGGCGCACCTCAGCCTCCGGAAAGCGCATATAGGCCTCGCGGAGATGGTTCTTCAGTTCGAAATGGTTCATGAGGTGGGCTATTCGTCAAACACTATGGGGATCTCGCGCTTCAGACTCTGCTCAAGGGAGATGAGGGTCTCGGTGGCTACCACACCGGGGATGCCCTGCAGCTTGCCGTTGAGCAGCTCCATCAGCTGCTCATTGTCGCGTGCATAGAGCTTGACGAGCATGGTATAAGGACCCGTGGTGAAGTGGCACTCTACCACTTCGGGGATATGCTGTAGCCGCGACACGACCTCCTTGTACATCGAACCTTTCTCGAGGTTGATACCTACATAGGTACAGGTGGAGTAGCCGAGGCTCTTAGGGTTGACATCGAAGCCGCTGCCCGTGATGACATCAGCATCGATGAGATGCTGCACACGCTGGTGGATGGCTGCACGGGAGACGTTACACTCTGCTGCCACATCCTTGAAAGGGATACGGGCATTCTTAGACAGAATGCTCAGTATTTTCTTGTCCAAATAATCAATTTTTTCCATTATTATTCATGATTAGTAACAATTTGTCAGCAAAAGTAAGCAAATTAATTTAATAATGCAACTTTTTTATGGAAAAAATCAAAAAAGTGTGTCACTTTCCGTGACACACTTACTTATTTCTCACAAATACCTACCAGTTCGATATCAAAAATCAAGGCACTGAAGGGCTTGATCTTCCCCGTGTCGCGATCGCCGTAAGCGAGTTCGTAGGGGATGTAGAGCTGCCACTTCGAGCCCACAGGCATCATCGTCAGTGCCTCGGTCCAACCCTTGATCACCTGGGTGGGGGTGAACTCTGCCGGTTTGTCGCCATGATCCTTGGAGGCATCGAACACGGTGCCGTCGACGAGGCGACCTTCGTAGTTCACCTGGACACGATCGGTGGATAGGGGTACCTGTCCCTCGCCCTTCACGAGCACCTTATACTGCAGTCCGCTGGGCAGGGTGATGACACCCTCCTTCTTGGCGTTCTCCTCGAGGAACTGTCGGCCTGCCGTGCGGTTGGCACCATAGAGCTTCTCCTCGCGGGCGGCCTTGTCGGCCTCGCGCTTGGCCAGGAAGTACTGCTCGGCCTTATCGGTGGTAAAGTGGGTGGCATCCTTCAGGAGCGCTGCGGCGAATCCCTCATAGAACAGATTGGGGATGATCGAGTCGGGGGAGTCCTTGAACTCCTGGACGACACCGGGGAGCATGCGCTCGTTGAGCTGCTGGGCAATCGACATACCCGTGAGGTAAGCCTTACGGGCGGGATCGTCGTTCTTCACGGCTTCACGGAAACCACGCACGAAGTCGGCCATATAGGTCGTGTCCATCTGATGCTGCTGCACCAGGAAGGGCACGAGACCGTTGGTGACATACACACCGGCTGCGTAGCTCACGGAGTCGGAGCTGGTGCGCAGCTGTGCAAACGAAGAGGCACTCGCCACGAGAGCGAGTGCCAGGATATAAAGCTTCTTCATTACTTCTTAGGATTTACCTCGAGCAGTTCGATCTTGAAGATGAGGGCAGAGAACGGCTTGATGATGTTCTGCTCGCGCTCACCGTAAGCCAGCTCCTGGGGAATATATACCTCCCAGATTGATCCTGCAGGCATGTGGCAGAGGGCCTCAGTCCAACCCTTGATCACCTGGTTGGCACGGAAGGTGGTAGCGCTGCCACGCTTGTAAGAACTGTCGAAGATAGAGTCGTTGATCAGACGGCCCTCGTAGTTGACCTTTACCAGAGAGGTATCGGTGGGGATGACACCTGTACCCTCCTTGATGACCTTGTACTGAACACCGCTGGGCAGGGTGATGACACCCTCCTTCTTGGCATTCTCAGCCAGGAACTTGATACCGGCCTCCTTGTTCTCGCCATAGGTAGCCTCGAGCTCCTTGGCCTTGATGGTCTGGATCAGGCGCTGTGCAACCTCCTGGGCAGAGTCGACGGTCATCAGACCCTTCTTGCCAGTCACACCACTGATGAATCCGGCCATGAAGTTCCTCAGTGAGATGGTCTTCGTAGAATCCTCACCGAACACCTCGTGGTTGATACCCTTCATCATACGGTTGGAAATCTGCTGACCAATCTGGATACCTGCATAGTAAGCGGCCTTCTTCTTGTTGTCGCCGGCATTGGCGCCCTCGTTGAGACCCTTGATAAAATCATTGATGTAAGCGGTGTCGATGTCGAGACTGCCTACAAGATACTCCTTCAGACCCTGAGTCTGAGCCATACCGATGGCGTAGCTCAAGGTATCAACATCACTCTTCAGACTCGCTCTGGGAGTCTGGTTGCCACATGATGCGATCATGATGGCTGCTACTGCTGCAATCGCAGCAAATGTAAATTTCTTCATATTGCTAACTAAAATGTTTAATATTTCATACTACCTGGATCAGCTCTACGTCGAACACGAGTGCTGCAAACGGAGGAATCGATGCACCAGCACCACCTGCGCCATAGCCCAGACGATAGGGGATGAAGAAGCGATACTTAGCTCCCTCCTGCATCAGCTGCAGACCCTCAGTCCAACCAGCAATCACCTGCTGCAAGGGGAAGGTGGCGGGCTCGCCGCGCTGATAGCTGCTATCGAAGATCGTACCGTCGATCAGCGTACCCTCGTAGTGGCACATCACGGTGTCCTTCGCTGTCGGCTTCTTGCCGTTGCCCTCTTTCAGTACCTGATACTGCAGACCACTGGGCAGGGTGATGATACCTTCCTTGTTCTTGTTCTCGGCCAGGAACTTCTCGCCAGCCTCCTTCTGCTGCTTACCCTGCTCCTCGCGGGCTGCCTGCATCTTCTTCTCCTGCTGCTGGAAATAGTCCTGTACAATCACCTGAGCCTCACGGTGAGACACCTGCAATTCCTTACCTTCGAGCACGTCCTTGATGGCCTGAGCGAAGTCCTCGGCGCTGATATTCTTGGCTCCCATCTGGGCCAGTTGTTGACCAATGCCCAGACCTAAAGCGTAGCTTAATTTATCCATTTCTCTATATATTAATAATGTGTAATCTTTTAAAATCGGCTGCAAAGGTACAATAAATTTTAGACATAAGAACATAAGAACATATAATTTTTGTTACTTTTGTTCTTTTGTCGAAAAAAAAACGTATTTTTGCATCGTGAATAGTAAATCGGACTCGCTTTAGCGCTTTTACAAAGCGTAGCGACTAAAAGAAATCGTAAATGAAAAAAATCGTAGTTTTAACTGGTGCCGGTATGTCGGTGGAGAGTGGACTGAAGACGTTCCGCGATGCCGATGGCCTTTGGGAGAACTATCCCGTATCGAAGGTGGCCACCCATGAAGGATGGGAGGCAGACCCAACGCTCGTGACGAACTTCTACAATATGCTCCGTAAGAAGTGCTGGGGCGTGCAGCCCAATGAGGGGCACAAGCTCGTGGCCAAACTGGAGGAGCAGTACGAGGTGACGGTGGTGACACAGAATGTTGACAATCTCCATGAGATGGCGGGCTCGTCGAAGGTCATCCATCTGCATGGCGAACTGATGAAGGTGTGCTCGAGCTACAACGTCGACGATCCTCGTTATCAGATCCAGCTGACGCCTGAGAACTGTGAGGTGGAGCCTGGTACGAAGGCAGGCGACGGTTCGCTGCTGCGCCCGTATATCGTCTTCTTCGGTGAGGCTGTGCCCAATATCACCATCGCTGCTGAGGAAGTGCAGACTGCCGATATCCTCATCATCATCGGCACTTCGCTCGTGGTCTATCCTGCCGCAGGTCTGATGCACTACGCTCGTCCTGATGTACCCATCTACCTCATTGATCCTAATCCTATCAGTGTTGGCAGCCGTGTCACCCAGATCCAGAAGGGTGCCTCCGAGGGTATGAAGGAGCTCTCAGAGATTCTTATGAAATAAAGTTTTTAGGCACGGATTACACGGCTCTCTTCGAGAGTCACGGCTAAATAATTAAAAAAGCCGTGTTAATCCGTGAAATCCGTGCCTAAATATATTTGTGCCTTAAATTATCCTCTGTCTTTCTTGATCAGTTCGAGGAGTTTCTCAACGGCTTCTTCTTCGGGGATGCTCTTCTCGACACAGGTCTTGCCCTTGTAGAGCGAGATCTTGCCACGGCCTGCACCAACGTAGCCATAGTCGGCATCGGCCATCTCACCGGGACCGTTCACGATGCAGCCCATGATGCCTATCTTCAGTCCCACGAGATCCTTCGTGGCTGCCTTGATCTTGGCGATGGTCTCCTGAAGGTTGTAGAGCGTGCGCCCACAGCCTGGGCAGGAGATGTATTCGGTCTTCGTGAACTTCACTCTTGCGGCTTGCAGGATGCTGTCGGCAAGCTCAACGAGACGAGCCTCTTCAAAGGACGCATGACGAATAACCAGTTTCGTTGCCTTCTTGTCAATCAGCAAGGCACCAACGGCCATGGCAGCTTTCAGCTGGAGGGTCTCCCAGTCTGGGGCATCAACGGCGAGGGTGATGGTATCGTCCTTGATACTGGCCTCAGCCTCTTCGCGCAGGGCAGCACATTCCGGGATCATATCGACGAGCTTGCGGGCCACAGGGATCTCGCACTCTGGCTCCTCAGAGAGAGACACACGGATGGTGTCGCCAATGCCCTCCGTCAACAGGGTACCGATACCTACAGCACTCTTGATGCGGCCATCCTCGCCCTCGCCAGCCTCTGTGACACCAAGGTGGAGAGGATAGTGCATATCCTCCTTGTCCATCGTCTGCACGAGCAGGCGGACGGTGGTCACCATCACGACGGTGTTCGAGGCCTTGATGGAGATGACCACATCGTTGAAGTTCTCGCGACGGAAGATGCGGAGGAACTCCATACAACTCTCGACGATGCCCTCGGGCGTATCGCCATAGCGCGACATGATGCGGTCGGAGAGTGAGCCATGGTTCACGCCGATACGCACAGCGGTATGGTGCTCCTTGCAGATATTGATGAAGGGCACGAGCTTCGCCTCGATCTTCTTCAGTTCGGCGGCATATTCCTCGTCGGTATATTCGAGGTGCTTGAAAGTGCGCCCGGGATCAACGTAATTGCCAGGATTGATGCGCACCTTCTCACAGTAGAGGGCTGCGACGTCGGCAGTATGGGCTGTGAAGTGGACATCAGCCACAAGGGGAGTCGTATAGCCATCGGCCTTCAGGCGCGCAGAGATATTCTTCATGTTCTCGGCCTCGCGTGTGCCCTGTGTGGTGAAGCGTACGAGTTCGCCACCTGCATCGATGATGCGCTTTGCCTGGGCCACGCAGCCCTCTGTATTATTGGTATCTACCGTTCCCATCGACTGGATGCGGATGGGGTTGGTGCCTCCGATGCCGATGTTGCCGACACGGGCCTCTGTGCTAAAACGTCGTTTGTACATATTCTTGAGTTTGCACGATTAATTACACTTGAAATTATACTTCAGACCTGCGAGCTCTTCGTTGGCTTTCTCGATCTTGATGCGAAGGTTTCCCTTATAGACGGCGAGGCGCTGAGCCAACTCGGCATCGCCCAAGGCAAGCATCTCCACGGCGAGGATGGCTGCATTCTGTGCGCCATTCACGCCCACGGTGGCTACAGGGATGCCCGGAGGCATCTGGATGATCGAGAGCATGGCATCGAGACCGTCGAGCATGCCCTTGATGGGTACGCCGATGACGGGCAGTGTGGTGCTGGCTGCAATCACGCCAGGAAGGGCTGCCGCCATACCGGCTCCGGCAATGATCACCTTGATGCCACGATCCTTGGCTGTGCGCGCAAAGGCCTCAACGGCATCGGGTGTGCGATGGGCGGAGAGGGCATTGACTTCGAAAGGTACCTGCATCTCATCGAGCAACTTACAGGCTTTCTCCATAACGGGCAGGTCGCTCGTGCTGCCCATGATAATACTGACTAATGGCTTCATTTTTTTATTATTTCATTATTTCATTCTTACAAATAAATGAGTCCGACGACTGAGCACACGATGCCGACGATGAAGCCGGCAAGGACCTGCAACAGAGAGTGCTGGCGCAAAATCATACGACTGGTGCCGAGGATGCCGGCGAGGATCAGTACCACGCAGAGCCACCACACGGGATTGAAACCGAAGAGTTCACCGAAGACAAAGAGCGCTCCTGCCACTCCACCGATGGCTGCTGTGTGGGTGGAAATCTTCCACCACACATTGATGAGGGCACAGACCACCTGGATGAACAATGCCGCATAGAGGATGGTGCCCATGAAATGGGGGATGTGAAGGAGGTCCATCAGGTAGATGCAAAAGAAATAACAGAGGATGGAGATGACGTAAGGCACGGCGCGACGCTCCTTATGGCCTAACTCGATGAGCGTCCATCCCCGATAACGGCGATAGAGATGGATGAGCACCGAGGGCAGGAGGATGGTAAAGAGATAGACCATCGTGAGCACCTGAAGCTTATAGCCCCAGGGCATCAGTCCGAGGTAGCTGAAGGAAAACAGTGCCATCATTCCCACCAGCGGCAGATAGAACGGTGTGAACAGCATGCTCACCACCCGAGCTGTCAAAATAATGCTCTTTTCGCGATTTCGACCTTTACTCATTTTCTCAATCTTGCAATCGGGATTCCCAGTTGCTCACGGTATTTCGCCACCGTACGACGAGCTATGGGGTATCCCATCTCTGAGAGTTTCTCTTTGATGATATCATCACTCATCGGATGTTGCTTATCCTCGCCGTCGACCATGTCGCGCAGCGCTGCCTTGATCTGGCGCGTAGACAGTTCCTCACCGTTCTCGGTGGTGATGGCATCGCTGAAGAAGTAGCGCAGCGGGAACGTGCCCCAGCGCGTGAGCGCATACTTGGAATTGCTGACACGCGAAACTGTCGAGAGATCGAGCCCCGTCTTCTCGGCCACATCCTTGAGAATCATCGGGCGCAACGACGACTCATCGCCATCGACGAAGAACTGGTGCTGCAGCTGTATGATAGCCCGCATGGTGATGGTAAGCGTGTGGCGGCGCACCTTCACGGCCTCGATGAAGCCCTGTGCGGCATCCACCTTTTTCTTGATATAGAGCAGCGCCTCCTTGGTCTGTCGGCTCAGATTATCCTTATTCTGCTGATACTCTTTCATCGAATCAGCAAACGACTGCGACACCTTCAGCTCGGGCACTTCACCATTGTTGAGCGTGAAGGTGACGGTACCGTCGTCCTGGGTATCGACAATGAAGTCGGGCGTTATCTGCTGCATACTCCTGCCCATGGTCTCACCCAGTGAGGCTCCAGGGCGTGGATTCAGCTTCCGCAGTTCACGGAAGAGGGCAGCAGCCTGCTCGTCGTTCAGACTAAGTGCGGCCTGTATCTTCTGCCAATGCTTCTTCGTGAAGGCATCGAAGTAATTGTTCACCACGCGTTTCATCAGATCCTGCAGGCGCGAAGGATCGCGGCGCTCGATCTGCAACAAGAGGCACTCCTGAAGGTTGCGTGCGCCAATACCTGCAGGGTCGAACTCCTGCAGCATCGCGAGCACCTCGGCTATCTCATGCTCCGTGGCATCGACATTATGATAGATGGCCAGTTCGTCGCTGATGGCGAAGAGTTCCTTACGGAGCAGTCCGTCGTCATCGAGCGATCCTATGAGATATTCCATGATATAGCGCTGACGCTCGGTCATATCCGTCTCGCCCATCTGCTCCTTCAGTTGGTCGTAGAAGGAAGTATTCTCGCCATAGACCATCTCTTCGCGCTCCTCGGTGTAGGAGCCTCCTGAGGGATAGGCAGGCAGATCCTCATCATCGCGCCCCATGGCACTGAGGGCATCGTCGAGTGCCGACTGTCGCTCCTCGCGCTCGTTGCGCGTCTCGAAATCCTCATCAGAAGGATTCGCTGTGTCTGCACCATCCATATAGTCCTGACCCTCGGCATAATCCTCATCGCCAGGCCCCGCTACCTCGAGGGCAGGGTTATCATTCATCTCGGTATTGATACGATCGACGAGCTGCGCCACTGGCAATTCTACCAATGATGCCTGCAACAGCTGCTGGTGAGAGAATATCTGCCCCTGCTTCTGCTGTAGTGCCTGTTCCTGTATCTGACCGTACTTATCGTTCACAATAAACTCTAAACTTTAAACTACTTAAAATACTCTTTCAACTGTTCTGCATACGAAGCGAGGGCCTCGGTATCGGCATTGCCAAAGCGACGCCACACTTGCTGGCATGGCAAGAACAAGGGACTGAATGTCACCTCACGACGCTTCAGATAAGGATCGCAGTACTGGAACACCTCGAGCACATCGACCACCTCCTGAGGCTTCACCTTCATGAGACGAGCCAGCTGCTGCACCTCGGGAGTGGCCACGACCATCGTGATAGGCGTCAGACGGAAATAGAGGTCGAGAATCAGCGTGAGCATGATGGGCGTCAACTCAATGCCGTCCCCCACAGGACGGAAATCTTTTTCAAAACTCTCGTTCACCTCAACTCCCTCGTAGAAATCCTCGGCATTGTTGAAGCCATTCATGCTACGATAGAGGCTGACAGCACGTGACAGCTTCTTGGGATTGCTACCATAGGTCTCCCAGATGCGCTCAATACGCGGTGTCTCCAGGTTTGCTATCTGGCACATCTTATTAAATAGCACATTGGGGGCTATGTGAAGCTCAAGGCTAAGATCCACCATCTTCTTACTGTACATGGGCTTGACTCCTACAGGCTTCTGCAGGTAGATTTCCATCAGCAAAAGCCAGTATTCATCCTGCCATTTTGACTTTTTCGACATATTCCTCGCTTTTTTTTTGCAAAAATACAACCTTTTTCGTATATTTGCAACCGAAAACGAAAAAAATTGCAACCGGAAACGGAAAAAATGATGAGAAAACATATCTTACTCGTCCTCTGCGTACTCTGTAGCCATGTAACACTAGCTCAAAGCATACGTGAAAAACTGATGGACGATCTCTTTAGAGCAGGCAGCAATTATTATGCGTATCCTGCTCCCGACGTAGCACTGACACCTGCGCCCAAGGGCAAGTCACCCTTTTATATTAGCACCTATGCCCGTCATGGCTCACGATTCCTCATCAGAGCCAAGGAGTATGAAGAGCCTTACCAGCTGTTCAAGAAAGCGGGGGATGCTGGGAAACTGAGTGAGCTGGGCAAGGAAACACTCTCGCAGCTCGCAGACTTACGCGAGGAAGCCCGCGACCGCTATGGAGAACTGACGCCACTGGGCGCTGAGCAACACAGGGGAATAGCCCAGCGCATGTATGATCACTTCCCAGAGGTATTCAGCGGAAAGGCCGTCATCGATGCCAAGAGTACGGTGGTCATCCGCTGCATCATCTCGATGGAGAACGCGCTGTTGCAGCTCGTGAGGAACAACCCGGAACTCATCATCCACTCAGATGCCAGCCAGCACGACATGTACTACATGAACCTGCAGGACAGCGTTCTCTATAAAAAGCGCATGCCAAAGGATATATACGCCAGATACCTGGAGTTCTGCAAGAAGCACGCCATATATGACCAAGCCATGCGGCGACTCTTCAACGACAGCGTATATTATCGCGACAGTATCAACGGCTACGTGCTCAATCAGCAAATCTTCAAGCTGGCCTCGAGCGTGCAGGGCACGGAGATGCGCCACCACTTCAACCTCTTCAACATCTACACCACACAGGAGATCTACAACAACTGGCTGCAATATAACGCCTACTGGTATCTGCTCTTCGGCAGAAGTCCATGGAACGGAGGCACGCAGCCTTTCATACAGCGCAACCTGCTCAGGAAGATCATCGAGGAGGCCGACG
>JAEEGK010008160.1_pt1 | contig 24776 bp, 13 predicted proteins | sample 8958771 | NCBI WGS metagenome assembly JAEEGK01 (sample SAMN16246547, study PRJNA631951) | gut metagenome | biome: gut microbiome; feature: rumen; material: SC-attached | host: Bos | place: Iran: Karaj | collected 2018-10
TTGATGGAAAGGGCAGCACGCAAAGAGGTATCTTCCTTTCTGTTTTAGTTGAATGCTATAGTCCCTGACAACATCCACGATGTTGCAGGCATCCAGAACCCTATCGATGTCAGATTGTTTAATCATTGCCATTGTATATGTTTATGTTTGACATATACCATATCTAATATGTCAAGATTTTCAAAATGGTGCCATCCCTGACGGTCCTCGCGGATGGTCAGGGTTGGACTTTGATATTCAAGAGCGCCAACTTGCCTCTTGTCATATTCGACTCAGCAGTTGGTTATTTTTATCAATTATTGAAATGCCCTGAAGAGTGAAGCATGCACACGAAGCAGGCTAATCTCAGGAATGAACTGAGATGTAAGGAATATACTTCTGTCGAATCCTTCTTCCTTGTTGAATCTGTTTATGGAAACTCTAAAGCTCTTCAATTGTCCATTACCTTCAATGACGCAGAAACGTGTGTCCTTTTCATCAAAGGTTCGTAGCCATTCCATGATATGTTCTACTTTCTCGGCTTTCTTCATCCATCTCTTGATGTTTGTGGCTTTTGCTTTAACTTGGTTACACATAATCAGATGTTCTCTAGACTTGCGAGGACAATGCAACTCACGCGCGTACCTTTTTATTAATGATTCAGAGACAGCTTTGAATTTGTTTATGGCTTTAATCTTATTATCGATGATTTTCTTGGCTGATTCGCCAAAATCTTCTTCAAGCAATTTGTTCAACCTAGTCAGTTTGATTTGGTTCTCCTTACGAATCATTTCAGTCAGTTCTTCTGCGAGTTCCTTATTGGTTTTGTTTGGGAAGTGGAGAAACAGCCAATTAGCTTGTTCAGAGGTTAATTTTCTACTAGCCATATTCTAAAAATTTAAGTTAAACAATTATTTTTGCATTAGCTTGTGCTACATCCAATTTTTTTTTGTACTTTTGCGATGTATTCAAGTGAACCTTTGCGATGTACACGAGAATTTGACCTGTGACAAAGGTAAGTCATTTCTCTCATACATCAAAATGGCGATGTTCGAAAAAATGAGATTTGTCGAAATGTTTTGGACATGCTTCGACAAGCTTGAAAAATTTAACTTTTTTTAACTGAGCCTCATTTGAATACTGGTAGTTTTTAGCGAAAAATTGCCAAGGTGACAATTTCCCAACATAGAGAAATTTGTTTCCTGAAAACTCAAAAAATGGAGTAGCAAGTGTCTCAAAATTGAACTTTACTGAAAATTGTAATAGAAAAATATACAATGAAAAAGTGTCGATATGAGACTCACCAAATGTTACTCATCAAAGAAAAAGGCTTGACCTAAAAAGATAATACTTGTAAGGTGTTAAATATCAGACAAGTGCACACTAAGGTTCGGAGGATGTTCAAAAATCGTCCGCACCGCGAAGCAAAAGTGTTTTTCATGGTATTAGATTTTTAAGGTTAGAGATTCTTAGTCGTGAGATTAGGAATCTTTTTTTGTATGAAAGAGCGATGGGGCAAGCCGGATAAGCTGACCTCATCTAGGGGGGGGCAGCAGCTCCTTTTCATCTTGACTTTAAGAGTAGCCTGGCGCAACATTTTATGTCTGCTAACGAAACACGCGTAGTTTGCCAACGACACATGTTATGTTTGCCAACGACACACGTGTAGTTTGAGATTTAAGCGTGCTTAGTTGTGAGATACTCCCTTTTTACCTTGTCAGCGAGAACTTCATGGTCATGCCGAAGTCTTGTGTGATGGTAGGATAGCTGCTGCTGGAAAGGAGCGGAGCGGAGCGCTGGCGGTCGTAGAAGAGGCTGAGCGTTACCATGCGGCTCAGGGTGTAATCGACTTGGGCGCTTGTCTTGAATGCCTTGCTGCCGCTGGTTGCTTCGCAAAGATTTGTCTGCAAGTCACGCTTGATGGCACTTTGGTTTCGGATACTGAAGTCGAAACGGAGGTTGAGGTCGTGGGATATCTTCTGCTTCCCTGACTTGCCGCCACGACTGCTTCCCGTCTGCATATCGCCAGAATCGAGGTCGCCTTGCATGTTGTTGGCATTTCCCTTGCCTTTCGACTTTGTGTTCTTCGCCACTTGCTCGCTGGCTTTTCTGAAGCGCAGCAGACTCGAAAGGTTGAAGTCGTTTATCTTGTAACCCCATCCAATCACAAAGTCCTTTGAGCCAGTCTCGGTTAGTTGTGCGCTAGTCATGCTGAGGTTGAGGACACGCGTGGTCTTGTACTCGAGCTTGAGCGTCATGTTGTTGTTGAAAGTGGTGTTGATGCCGATGAGGGGCGAGAAACTTTCGTTGATGCTGACTGTGCTGACATCAAGCAGGCTATTGGGAATATAACCGCCTGTTGTGGTGTTTTGTATGAAGCCGAGTCCTCCGCTGCCCATGCATTCAACCCAAGAACTGTAGGAGTGATAGGAGCCAACGGAATAGATGCTCTTGTAGGCGTGTGTGAGGTTGACGCTCTTGAAGTGGTCGCGCACCCAAGGCAGATTGCCCAGGCCTTTGTAGTTGATGCTCCAGTTAGGAAGCATCTTGAGGAGCGACGGGAAGATGTCGAGCGAACCAGTTCCTGTATAGGCTTTAAGGAAGGCAGGCACCATAACGTCTGCACTATACTTGTTGACAGTTCCGTTCTCGGGATTGAAAGTGCCGCTCATGCCTGTTCCTTCGGGATAGCGAATGCCTCTGTACTGGGCTTCTACGCGTTGCTGATAGACATCGAGGTTGTCCTGGAACTTCTGGAAGGTCTTGCTGTAGTAGCCGTTGCCTGCAGAACCGACGCTGGCGAAAGCAGAACCGATGCTGATGGTCGTCATGTTGAACGAGCCGCTGTGGGTTGGCGGAGTGCCGTACATGTACTGGATGCTCTTGTTGCGATTGTCGGTCCGACTCATATTGAGGTCAATCTTCAAGTCGGTGAATGGCTCCAGAGTCATCTTCACTTGCACATCCTCTGTCTTCGCAATTGTTGCGGGTGTAGCCACACTATCGCCTCCAATAAGCCAGCCGCGACTCTTTGCTTTGTCGAGATAGTTGTCGTCCACAAAACCAAAGGCAAAGTCAAGACCAGGTGTGAACATGCCTCCCATCTTCCTTTGTCCGAGCATGTCGCCCACTTCGGGCAAGAAACCAGGAACGGCAAGGTTGTATGTGTTGCGATAGGTGATGCTGACATTGCGCACCATCATCAGGAATCGAGCGGCGGCTTGAGCCAATCCGTACCATTTCTGTTCTGATAGTTTGGGCAACGCTACAACATTCAAGCGCAGGCTTGTGGTATCGACAGGCGTCCTGACGATGCGAATGCTGTTCTCGTCAACCTTTTTATATTTAATGTTATAGGCAAAGCCTGAACTGTCTCGTGCAGTAACACGAATGCGCTTTGACTTCTGTCCGTGGGCAACAACGAGGTCGGAATCGGGATAGAGTGTAATCTCCTGCACGAAGCCTTTGTTCTCGGCTTTCTTCTTTGTGCTGACACCAGCCGCATTGCCTTGCTTGGAAATGCCCTTCTGTCCCTTGGCCATGATGCTATCAACGGACTCGCCTGTTTCCATCGATTCTTGTTCTGCCTTCTGCCGGTCACTCTTTTCTTTCTCCTTCTCAGCCTTCTTTGCTTTGTTCTCTTTTTCTTTCTCTGCACGCTTCTGATTAGCGTTGTTTCGAGCATTAGAGGCAGAGAAGCGTTTGTTGGTTTCCTGTAGGAACTTGCTGTGGTTGTAGAGTTTCTCGAGGTCTATCTTGCCGTTGATGTTAACGGTTCGCTGAGTATTGATGGTATTGCCGAGCGACGGACGACCAACTCTCTCTGCTCCTCGCTTCCAAGAATAGTTTGAAGTATAAGATCCATCAACGGAAGCCCAATCGAAGACTGGAATCTTCTCTAAAGGCAACTTGTAGCTGATTTGTGTGTTCTGACTATAGTCAAGAGGACGACCGAAGTGGCGAAGACTCCACTTTACTGAGTCCTTCCAAGCTTCGTAACGGTCAGGATAAAGGTCTTTGTTGATTTGTGTGTAAGGCTCCTCAATCTCAGCCTTTGTGCCACTCTGGAAGGAGAAGTGCAATGCCTTGAATATGTCCCACTTGAGCGAGAAGTTGCGATTCCAAGTCCAGTTCTGACTGAAGGTTGCAGGCAAAGCAGAGTAGTCGCTTGGATTCTCGAGGTCGCGCTCCTGAAGTTCGTAATAGTTACGATTCATGTCGGTGGAGAATGTAATGCTCTGCGGAGCAAAAGCGAGGTTCTGCGCCTTTATGATATCCAACCACTTGCTCTTTCCCTTGAGGTTTTTGAATGGTTCCCACGACTTCCAGTTCGGACTCCATGAGTAATTAAGGTTGGCTTTCCAATTCAGTTCGCGTTCATAAACGGTTGTCTGACCTTCAGTATATTGTGTGGAGCGGCTGTAACCAAAAGTAAAGTTAGCTGGGTCGTAAGGCATCGGATGCTTGCGCGTGCTGATATTGAGCTTTACACCAGTGAAAGATAGGTTCTTGTTGGTCTCTGTATGATTGGTAAGACTTCGCAGGGAGTCGCGCTGATGTTCGTTGGCAAGAGCGTCGAGAGCATCGCCGAGAAGCATGTCCGTATCGAAGGGATTGTATTTGGGAGAAACCTTTTCCTTACTATAGCTATAGTACATCGGGACATGAAGTTTTGCCTTTTCGGGAAGAAGACGTCCGAGGTCGAATTGTGTGGAAACAGAGTAATTGAGGTTGTCCTCGTTCTTGCGTTGTGCCACACTTTGCTCAATACCGCCAAAGCCCGATGTGATCATTTTGGCAGTGGCGTTGACCGAACCCAAGTCGCTGACCTGTACCTGCAGGCTTCCTTGTGCTGCCCAACCGCCGTTGTTGCTGAACTCCTGCAGTCGCAATTCATTTGCCCAAACCTCGATGCTCTTCGTCTTGCCGCTGTTGTTGCGAATACCAATCATGATAGTCTTGACCTCGCCTAGCGTCGGGTTACCCATAATGGAGATGCGGTTGTTGGGATGGTCTTCGTCGTATGTTGAGAAGAGACGATTCATGGAAGCCACTCCAACACTTGCCTGAGCATTGCGTTGCTTTTTGAGCGAAGTGAAGAGGTCAAAATTGATATCGACCATATTCTCCGAAGGCCAAACAGCCAGACAGCCGGCAGCGCTATAAGTGTCGTAGTTGCCCGGAGGAGTAATCCTCAAAGGCACTTCGTATTCGTAGTAGTTGCTCTTGTAGTCGGAACCGAGACGAATGAAGACACTGCAATCACCATCTGTGGTGGCTGTGACATTCTCGGCCAACGCATTTGCATGGACATACATTTGCAGATGCTTGTACTGCCTCATATCGTAATTGCAGTTCTTATAAACGGCTTTTGCCTCACTTCCGCCAAGATTGCGAGCAACCATACACATGGCCTGTTCATTAGCTTCTACAAGTTGTGACTGCGATGGGTCGGTGATACGTGTAATGCCTGGAGGCAGGACATAGTTGACAGGCTGCTTGTCGTTGTTTTCCTCGATGCAGACAGTGCTTACTTCCAAAGTTCCGCTACCTGTAGAAGCGACATTACCATTGTAGAGAGGTTGCTGATAGGTTCGCCAGTCGCCCTGAACGAGGTCGAGAGTAGCAAGACGAAGGATAGTCTCTTCTTCGAAGCCCGTCATAAAGATACGCATGAAACGTATGCTCGTGAAGTCGCGAATGTTGCCTTCCTTGTCTTCATATTCTGTCAAGGGAATACGGAACAGATACCAAGTACATTCCTCTGTGTTACCATTACGAAGCTTGACACTTGCCGTTCGCTTGTCTGCAATGTGGTTGCGACCGACCACCATATCTTCAGGACGGATACTTACTCTATACTGATAATATTTCTCGTATTCGTTGAGGGTATAGTCCTGGTTGATATCCTCCACATCGGGCGTCACCTTCCATGCTGTCTCATATGTTTCCGGGCTCGTGTTGGAGTCTGCGCTGTTGCCTTGAGGCATGTTGATGCGCTTGTAACGATTAAGGATGGACATCTGAAGCTGGTCGAAGTCGGTGCCACGATAATAGTGATAGTTGTCGTTGGCTGGGTCGGCATAGATACTATCATAGACTGCTCCGGAAACCTTTCCTTGCATCTGTTGCAGATAGTCAGAATAGAGGCTGAACTCTCGTTCTTCTTCATCGTTGAGACCATTGAGGCCGACATCCTGTCTGGCTCTCGAGCCGGCTTCGTTATTGAAAGCATAGGTTACGCTGCTACTATTGGGAATGCGTCCCCAATAACCATCAACGAAATATTGTGGGTTACCATCTACGGGCATTCCACTCTCGAAATACTTCTTGCCGTCCTTGAGTATGTCCTCAGACACTTCGCCAAGATTGAAGTAGAGGTCGCCTCCGTGATTGCCGGGAAGGTTGCGCTTGTAGATGAACGGATCCATCATCCAGAACTCGATGTATTCGATGTTCTGTGCCTCGAAATCTGTGTTGTCGAGTTTGCGCATCATGCCTCCCCAAGTCTCTTCCGGATGTTTGAGATGACCATTCTGGTCAACATCAGTAGTGAGGTTGTAGGCACCACGTTCCTTGGGATAGAAAGCAAGGTTCAGGACATTAAGGCCTGTGGCGCTTGTATAGTTGTTTTGCGATTTCTGGGGATAAAGTTCGCGTTCATAGACCTCACGAACATAGTGACTGGAAAGTTGGTCAAGGTCGCTCTTGATGTGGCTTGGAGTAAGTGTACTGCTGCGACGCGTGAAGATGGGGTCAACATAGTACCAAGCGAGCAAAGAGCGGTTGTAGTTGTATGCTTTGTCGGATGTCAACTTGCTTTCTGCGAACATGCTTGGCGTGCTCGACATGCTCCAATAAGTGGGTTGCGTCAGGCTGCTCTTGATGCTGCTGCTTTCGAAGTCGTCCAGATAAGAAGCATCGCCCTGAACACTGTGGTTCTGTCCGGCAATAAGTTGAGCGAACTCACCATTGAAAGAGATGAAGCTGGGCTGTGTACATTGAATGAGAGGCAGCTTGTCGATAATGTTCGTAAGCCATTGACTCTCCTTTTTCCAACTGATATGGAAGCCCCATAGTGTGTTCTTCAAGGGCTCGTTGCCCATGCTGACCTTTGTGGTGAGCGGTTGTTCGCTCAGGTACATCAGTGTACCACCGACTGTGAAGTTCTTGTTAATCTCATAATCCATATTCAGGCCGAGCATCGTCTTTCGCTGCATACCATAAGTATCGTTGCTCTCTACGGAAGCACTGATGTTGGTGCCTGAATCGATGAGGCTCTGGTTGATGATGGTCACTCGACCCATATTGTAATCGACAGTATAGTCGGTGTTCTCTGTAAGTGTTGTGCCTCCTGCAGTAACGATGACAGAACCTTTTGCAATGTTGGTGACACCCAAATCGATTTCGCCTGCATTTGTACCTTTATATCGGCCAGTCAGGAGGAACTTGTCGTGCTCGGAAATCTGCTTTGCGACGGTCTTCGTGCTATCGTAAAGTTCGCGGAAGCAATACTTGTCGGCCAAAGCCGGGTCTTTAATCCATTTCGCCAAGTGCTCGCCGAAAGGCTCTGCAACAGGGAAGATAATGCGTCCCTTGCTGATGGTGTAACCTTCTACAAAGTCGAATTGGCCATTTGGATGTGGATTGTTCTTGGCGTCCAGGCGGTCGAGGTTGAGGGCTCTCAAGAGGATTGTGCTCTTGAACTTTTCTTCAGGAAGATAACTCAGATAAACGCCTGTCGAATCACTCTGATACTTGATGTCGAGACGGAACTTGTCGCTCATTACCTTCTGTGTGCCAAGATAATAGACATTCTTCATCATCAAGCGCCATGTAGGAAGGATTGGACTTCCCGAAGTGCCTTTCAGCATTTTCACGAAGAGTGCCTTACTGTTATCGGTAAGGTCGCTTGCGAATTCACCCACCTGATAGGTTGTGCCCATATAGGTAAATTCATAAGCAACTGCGAGGACATCATCCACTTGCAAAGTGCTTGAAAGGCTGACGTAACCTAAGGCATTGTTGACAGTATATTCGCTGCTGGAGAGCTTTCGTGCAGCTTGCAGCTTCTCGTAATCGACGCTTCCATAGAATTTCTCTATACCGTCGAGAATGGTTGTGGCTTGAGAGATGTCGCGAGCACCAGCATAATTGTTGACGAGAATATCGTACATGCTGTTGGATCGGTTGCCGGGAATGCTGGTGCCTGTACCTGTCCATATCTTGTTGTATATGTAGGTCGGTTCACCCAAATCGGCGAAAGCGATGATGTTGCGGTTGTTTTCCGTCTTGCCGCTCTTGTTTGTTACCCAAATCTCGACACGCTTGATGTTGATGCCGCTTGAGATGGTGGGCAAGCTTTCCATGTTCTTGTCGTACATCTCGCGGAAGAAGTGGGAGAGGAAGAAGTGGCGGTTCTCTTCATAGTTCGTCGCGCTGAACTCGAAGTTGGTTGTCTGTGAGCCGCCTTTACTGTTGACGCTCGAGCTTGCGCTCTTCTTCTGGCTAATGACAGATTGTATTTTGAGCTTACCGAACTGCACATCTGTGCGAAGACCGAAAAGGCTGCTGACACCAGGCACAAGGCTGATGTTGCTGGGGAAGGAGACATTGCCGGCCTCGATGAGCTTGACGATTTCGTCTTCCTTTCCGTCGTATTTGAGTTTGAGGTTCTGGGCGTCATAGTCGAAGGTGGCTTGCGTGTTGTAGTTCAAGTTCATGTTGATCTTGTCGCCCACTTTACCATTGAGGCTGAGGTTAATCTTCTCGTCGAAGTCAAAACCGACAGTCTTTCTCCTGGAAGCAGCAAGAGCTGGGTTGTTTACCTTCTTCGAGTTGATGCCAATCTTTAGTTCTGCACTACCTTGAGTCTTGATTTGTACGCCGCCAGGACCAAATATCTTCTCGGCAGGACCGAGGTCGAAGTGCATGTCCGTGAAGTCGAACTTGTTCTTTCCTTCTGCCTCGAAAGCTTCTTCGTTCTTCTGCTTCCAGTACTGCTGCATTGAGTTCTGCAGCGACCATTGCTGGTATTCCTCCGGCGTCATCAGGACGGGCGCATTCAGGAAGCTGGTGGCTGTGCCGAGTGTAAAGCCCGACCTGCCGGGAAGGATGCTTCCCGAAGATGCACCTGCGGCACCTGTTTGAGTGGAGCTTGAGCTGGAAGAGCTCTGCCCACGACTGCTGCCACCACCTCTGCTTGTAGAGGTTCCGCCTCTTGTCCCTGAATTACGAGTGCTTCCTCCGTTTCCTTTTCCTGCAGAAGAAGTGCCGGTTGCGTCGTCTCCAACGAGTGATGTGCCTATGGTATAGGTGTTGTCCTTTTCGTCATAGACTACTTCGGTCTTCAGGTTATCGGGGTCTTTCAGGTCGGCAGTCTTCTTGCGGAGGTCTTTTGTCTCTGAAGTTCCTGTCCTACGAACTGAGTAGCGCGGCTTTCCATCGGTAACAGTATCGGCAGGAACAGCTCCCAACAAGCCTGCCAAAGGAGAGGCTTCTATTCCTCCTCCGAGGGGAAGTAGGAGTGGGACTATGCTCAACAGCACTGCCAGAACTAATATGATTTTTCGCGCGCTCATGTCTTTTAATTAACGTATGTACGCGTCCTTTTATTGTATATAGAGCTATTTTTCTTATTTTCTTCGCCTCTTCTTTACTTATTTTCTTATTTTTTTGTATCTTTGCACAAATAAACAAGGAAAGAATATGATAGAATACTTGAAAGGAACGCTTGCCGACCTTACTCCTGCCCTTGCTGTGGTCGAGTGTCACGGCGTGGGATACGGCGTGAATATCTCCTTGAACACTTTCTCTGCCATTCAGGGCAAACAGGAAGTCAAGTTGTGGATTACCGAGTCGATTCGCGAGGATGCCTACCAACTCTGGGGGTTCAGTACGCGAACAGAGCGCGAGCTCTTCCTGTTGCTGAATAGTGTGAGTGGCATCGGAGCAGCTACAAGCCGAGTCATTCTCTCGTCTATGACGGTTTCGGAACTGGCCGGCTTCATCAGCGAAGGTAACGACAAGATGCTCAAGTCCGTGAAAGGCATCGGCCCGAAGGCAGCCCAGCGCATCATTGTAGAGCTTCGCGACAAGATTGGTTCTCTTGGAATAGACGTCTCGAATCGTCAAGTCGTCAGCTCACCAATTGTCAATAAGGAGGTGATGGACGAAGCCGTAGCAGCCCTCTCGATGCTTGGGTTCAGTCCGGCTCCCGCACATAAAGCCGTACAGAAGATTCTTACCGATGAGCCCGAAGCTCCTGTGGAACGCGTCATAAAGCTCGCCTTGAAGATGCTATGACCTTTTTAAAACCAATACCAACATTACCTAAGACCTTAAGCAATCTAATATATGGAAAATCTTCTGAAAGTTGCTATTGTTGCCGCTCATGATGCAGCCGAGGAGATTATGCGTGTCTATCAAGACCCCAGGCAGAATTTCGACATCGAGGTGAAAAGTGATAAAAGCCCTTTGACGAGAGCCGACCGAGCTGCTCACAAATGTATCGTGCGCCATCTTTCTGAGACAGGAATCCCCATTCTCAGTGAAGAGGGAGCATATCTGCCTTATGAAGAACGCAAGGAATGGCACAGACTTTGGGTGGTTGACCCACTCGACGGGACAAAGGAATTCATTAAGAAAAACGGTGAGTTTACGGTCAATATAGCACTCGTGGAGGATGGCTCGCCTGTTCTGGGCGTGATTCTTGTGCCGGTGACAGGCATGATTTACTTCGGTATCGTTGGAGTGGGGGCGTGGAAGGCTGCTTCGGACTCATTAGGGAATGAGAAAGAAGTTCTCCACTTAGACGGGGACGCAGAGAGAGAGGATGTTTATACCATTGTTGCCAGCCGTTCGCACTTGAACCCGGAGACAGAGCAATACATCAATCAGATGCGCAATTTGCATAAGGCGGTGAAGCTCATCAGCAGTGGAAGCAGCCTTAAGATTTGTCTTGTTGCCGAGGGAAAGGCAGATGTTTATCCGCGTTTTGCCCCCACAATGGAGTGGGATACGGCCGCTGGAGACGCTATTATCCGTGCATCAGGCAAGCAAATCGTTAATGCGGAGACTGGTCAACCACTCATCTACAACAAGCCAGACCTCCACAACCCCTGGTTCATCGTTCGGTAACGACCTCGTTTTGTACCTGCTTTGCGCCTGTTTCATCGCCCAATAATCGATGGAATGGTCGCTTTTTGAGCATTTGTTCTCAATAGCCTTCAAGTTGCACAAAGAGAAGAGAACCGCAGGAAGGGCATGAATTTGGGCTTGAAACGAGCTAATCATTAAGGGAAAAATGTAAAGAATTTTTCGCAGAAATAAGATTACGGAATGTGTGTGCAGACTTATGACTTGCTAAGCCGTCAGCCAATAGTTGCTTTCAAACAGCCTCTTTTTATGTCTTCTTTCAACTACCTGTTAATGAGCCGATTGTTTTCTTTGCCTGAATAGTTTTCAAACATCACATGAGAAAGTTGCAAACTACACGTGTGAAGTTGGCAAAGTTCACGTGTGAAGTTTGTGATTTTCACGTGTGAACTTTTCAATCTTCACGTGTGATGTTTGGCGTTTTAACGCGTGAAGTTTTGCAAGCACACATTTGTTGTTTGGAATATGTAAAGATTTTTCCGGCAATGATATGCTTGACTTCCGTAGCTCGCAACCCATATAATCAACACTCATGTTACCATATTACTTTTTGTCATCCTTGTGTTGTTATATGAAATGGCAAGTATTGTGCCTTCTAATGATGCTCCAATCATCCTGAATGTAGATGTTCCGTACAATATAAAACTGCAAAACCGGCGGATTCGACACACTATCTTAAAGGAGGATTATTCTGTCACTCATGCAAGAGATAAAAAAATGTAGCGCTTTACTTTGCTATGTGCGAGGATTTTCGTAATTTTGCACGCGATTTGAAGTAATTTTTAATTCTTCACTCTTAATTCTTAATTAAAAGAAGATGAACATATCATACAAATGGCTTAAGGAATATGTCGATACGACGCTAAGTGCTCAGGAAGTGGCTGATGCCCTTACAAGCGCCGGTCTCGAGGTGGATAGTGTGGAAGAAGTGCAGACCATCAAAGGTGGTTTGGAAGGTCTCTATGTGGCAGAGGTGCTGACTTGCGAGCCCCATCCAGACAGCGACCACATGCATGTTTGCACAGTCAATGTGGGTCAGGACGAGCCTTTGCAGATTGTCTGTGGCGCTCCTAATGTTGCTGCCGGTCAGAAGGTTATTGCTGCCGTCGTTGGCACCAAGCTTTATGACGGCGACGAGTGCTTCACCATCAAGCGCAGCAAACTGCGTGGTGTGGAGAGCTTCGGCATGCTTTGTGCAGAGGATGAGATTGGCATCGGCAATGACCACAGCGGCATCATCGTGCTTCCTCAGGATGCAAAAGTCGGCACACCTGCGGCCGAATACTATCATGTTGAGAGCGATTGGCTGATAGAAGTGGATATTACGCCCAACAGAGCAGACGCTTGCAGCCATTATGGTGTGGCTCGCGACCTCTATGCCTGGCTCGTTCAGAACGGTTACAAGACCAGCCTGCATCGTCCCGATTGCGAGAAGTTCAAGGTGGACGACGAGTCGCTGCCTATCAGCATAACCATCGACGACCCGAATCTCTGTCCTCGCTACGTTGGCGTTACGTTGACGGGTTGCGAGGTGAAGGAGAGTCCCGACTGGCTTCAGAACAAGCTTCGCACGATTGGTCTGCGCCCCATCAACAATATCGTGGACATCACGAACTTCATCATGATGGCTTACGGTCAGCCTCTGCATTGCTTCGACGCAGATATGATTGAGGGCAAGCAAGTGATTGTGAAGACTTTGCCCGAAGGAACTCCCTTCGTGACGCTCGATGGCGTGGAGCATAAGCTCTCGAATCAAGACCTCGCTATCTGCAACGCAAAGGAGCCGATGTGTATTGCCGGCGTCTTTGGCGGAAAGGGTAGTGGTACGTACGACACGACTGTCAATGTCCTGCTCGAAAGCGCTTACTTCAATCCGACCAGCATTCGCAAGAGTGCACGCCGTCATGGACTCAGCACAGATGCAAGCTTCCGTTTCGAACGCGGCATCGACCCCAACGGCCAAGTGTATGCTATCAAGCAGGCAGCGATACTTGCAAAGGAACTGGCAGGTGCGAAGGTCAGCATGCAGATCGTGGATGTGCATCCAAAAGTGCTGCCTGACTTCAAGGTTTCTCTGAAATACGACTATGTGGATACGCTCATTGGCAAGCACATTCCCGAGGAAACCATCAAGAGCATCGTGACGAGCCTCGAGATGAAGATTGACAAGGAAACAGCCGAAGGCCTCGAACTCACGGTTCCCGCATACAGAGTGGATGTGCAGCGTCCTTGCGATGTCGTTGAGGACATCCTGCGCATCTATGGATATAATAATGTAGAGATACCGACGACGCTCAAGAACAGCCTGACCACCAAGACAATTCACGACACGAGTCATAAGTTGCAGAACATCATCGCAGAGCAGTTGGTTGGCGGCGGTTTCCGTGAGATTCTCAATAACAGCTTGCAGCGTGGCGCATATTATGACGGCTTGAAGTCTTACAAGAGTGAGGAATCTGTGAAGCTTCTCAATCCGCTCAGCCAAGACCTCAATGTGCTTCGCCAGACACTTCTCTTTGGAGGACTGGAGAGCATCGCACGCAACATCAGCTATCGCAACACGGACCTGCGCTTCTTCGAGTACGGCAACTGCTATCGTTTCCAGGCAGAGAAGAAGTGTCCGGACATCATTCCCGGCGTAAGCAGCAGTCGCGACCCTGAAGTCATCAAGCATGTGCTCGATGCGTACAGCGAGGACTATCACCTCGGACTTTGGCTGACAGGCAAGCGTGTGCGTGGCAGCTGGGCTCATCCCGACGAGGACAGCTCGTTCGCTCAGCTCAAGGCTTATGTCATGAACATCTTCACCCGATTGGGAGTTCCCTTTGGAATGCTTGTGTTTGGCGAAGGCAAGAGCGACATCTATAGTGCAAGCATCTGCGTCGAGAACAGAGGCGGCAAAGTGCTTGCAGAGATGGGTATCGTTTCGAACAAGCTAACGAAGGCTTTCGACATTGATTCTCCTGTCTATTTCGCCGACATTCGCTGGAACCAAATCCTGCGCATCATCAAGAATCAGAATGTCACCTACACAGAGATAAGCAAGTTCCCTGCAGTCAGCCGCGACCTTGCTCTGCTGCTCGACAGCAACGTGCCTTTCGGCGAAGTGGAGCGTATCGCCTATCAAACAGAGAAGAAGCTGCTCAAGGCAGTCAAGCTCTTCGACGTCTATGAGGGCAAGAATCTGCCCGAAGGCAAGAAGTCGTATGCTGTGAACTTCATCTTGCAAGACTCGGAGAAGACGATGGGCGACAAGCAAATCGACGCCATCATGCAGAAACTTATTAATAACTTGACCAAAGAACTTGGCGCAGAACTGCGCTAATCTGTTCTCGTCATAACGAAATAACGTCATAACGAATAAACGAAATAACGATAAAATAATTAAACCAATGGGAAGAGCATTTGAATATCGCAAAGCGACTAAACTGAAGAGATGGGGCCACATGGCCAAGACATTCACGCGTCTGGGCAAGCAGATTGCCATCGCTGTGAAGGCTGGCGGTCCAGAACCTGAAAACAATCCTGCACTTCGTAGTGTCATTGCTGTCTGCAAGCGTGAGAATATGCCGAAGGACAACATCGAGCGCGCCATCAAGAATGCGATGGGTAAGGACCAGAGTGATTACAAGTCTGTTACATACGAAGGATACGGCCCTCACGGAATCGCTGTCTTCGTAGATACACTGACCGACAATACAACTCGTACCGTTGCCGACGTTCGCAGCGTCTTCAACAAGTTCAGCGGCAATATGGGCACAACGGGTTCTCTTTCCTTCTTGTTCGACCACAAGTGCGTCTTCAGCTTCAAGAAGAAGGACGATATGGATATGGATGAATTCATCCTGGATATGATTGACTGTGGCGTCGAGGAAGAATACGACGAAGAATATGACGAGGAAAAGGACGTAACCACCATCACCATTTATGGTGAGCCGACAAGCTTCAACGTGATTCAGAAGAAGCTCGAAGCCGATGGTTTCGAGGAAGTTGGCGGTGAGTTCACCTACATTCCCAATGATGTCAAGGACGTTACACCCGAACAGCGCGAGACCATCAACAAGATGGTGGAGAAGCTCGAAGAGTTCGACGACGTTCAGACCGTCTATACGAATATGAAGCCTGAATAAGCGAGCGTAGAACCGAATATCTCATACACAAGAAGCCCCGCCTTGAATATCTAGGTGGGGCTTTTCGTATATTATATGATGCTTACTCTTAGAACTCGTCTTCCTGCTGTGCGCTTTGCAGGCCAGAGAAAGAGTCGCCAGTTCCGAGAGCGTTGGCAATCTTGTCGCTCTCAGCCATCTCCTCTGACGTCATTTTGGGCGAGACGAAACGTCCTCCCATATCGCTTTCCTGCGAGTTTGGCAGAGGAACGGAAGTGTCGAGGTCGGAGAAACGGGCAAATTCGCTGCGGAATGCAAGCTTGATGTCTCCAACAGAACCGTTTCTGTGCTTGGCGATGATGAACATAGCTTTTCCGTGCCAATCGTAGCCTTTGTCGTCTTGGAACAACTTGTAGTACTCAGGACGATGGATGAAGCAAACGATGTCGGCATCCTGTTCGATGGCACCCGATTCACGAAGGTCGCTCAACACAGGTTGCTTGCCTTCGAATCCCTCACGACTTTCTACACCACGATTCAACTGGCTCAATGCAATGATGGGAATGTTGAGTTCCTTCGCCAGACCTTTCAAAGCTCGGCTCACCATGCTTACCTCTTCCTGACGGTTGGCATTGTAGTTCAAATTGTTAGCTCGCATCAATTGCAGATAGTCAATCACAATGGCTTTCACACCAAGGTCGTTTACCAAGCGTCGTGCCTTTGTCTGCAGTTCGAAGACGCTAAGCGAAGGTGTGTCGTCGATGTAGATGGGAGCATTATAGAGTTGACGAACGCGTTTGTCGAGTTGTCCCCATTCGTAGGGAGCCAATTGTCCGCTGCGAAGTTTCTCGCCGCTCAGTTCGCTGACGTTAACCATCAGTCGTTGCACGAGTTGCTGGTTGCTCATCTCAAGGCTGAACATCGCACAAGGGACCTTGTAGTCGACAGCCATCCTCTTTATCATGGAGAGCGCGAAAGCCGTCTTACCCATTGAGGGACGGGCAGCAATGATGACGAGGTCGCTGTTCTGCCAGCCATTTGTTATCTTGTCAAGTTCGTAGAAACCTGTTGGCAGTCCGCTCAATCCTCCATCCTTTGTCTGTGCCTTTTGAATGAGTTCGTAGACCTGACTGATAACCGGATCGATCTGTGTGAAGTCCTTCTTCATGTTCTTCTGCGCGATGGCATAGAGCGTGCTTTCTGCTTCTTGCATCAGGTCGGCCACATCAATCGTGGCATCGAAAGCTTTCGTCTGAACAACGCTGGCAAAAGTGATGAGTTGGCGTTGCAGGGACTTCTGGGCAATTATCTTGGCGTGGTATTCAATATGGGCAGAACTTGCGACTTGGGCATTGATTTGCATCAAATAGACTTCGCCACCTGCAGCTTCCAGGTTGTCTGTGCTCTCGAGTTGGTTGATGACGGTCATGATGTCGACAGGCTTCTGCTCGGCGTTGAGCGTCTGTATTGCCTGATAGATAAGTTGGTGGCGATGATCGTAGAAACTCTCTGGTTTGAGCAGCTCTGCCACCAAACCATACGAGTCCTGTTCCACCATAAGTGCGCCCAGAACGGCAATCTCCATGTCTAAGCTTTGTGGTTGCTTGTGTCCGTATTGGTCAACCTGAGGCACCTCTACAATCTTTGTCGTGCTCGAGCGCCTTCTTCCTGTCGTATCTGCCATATCGTTGTGTTGTCTTATTTTGTTCAATTGCCTTGCAAAGATACATAAAAAACTTGAATTATCTGTCTGTCCGAGAAAGAAAATCTCATGTTGCGTGTTACTTAACATGACAGCCCTCATTGCAGCAACTAAAAAGGCAGCTCCCTTCGTGGGGGCTGCCTTTTTCTATAGATTGGTCAAAAAGGAATGATGTCTTATTCCTCGTTCCAAATATCCCAACTGTTGTCTTCCTTTGCGAGGGCGTTGCCACCGTCAACAGTGTCGTCACTGATGATCAGGCTCTCAGCAAGCATCTTAGCTGCTTGTGCCTCGTTCAATTTGATTGATGGCTTAATGTACTTCATTATTTAAGAACTTTTTTACCGTTAATAATGTTGATACCCTTCTGCATCTTGTTCAGACGCTGACCTGCGAGGTTGTAGATAGCACCGTTCTCATTGACGTTGACGTTGCTAATGCCGGTTGCTTCGTCGTTGAATAAGAATGCCTTGATGCCAGAAGCACCTTCGAGGTAAGCCTTGCCGGCCTTGATGGTGCCTTGATCTGCGAGGTAGAAGCCAATGACTTTGCCTTCGGGCTGAGTCAGAACGTACTTGCCAGCAGCTTCGATGTCCTCAGCAGTACCCTTCAGGTCGTTGCCTTCGATGTTGGGAACACTTCCTTCCCATTCTACAGTAATCTTGTCGATGTAGATAGCACCATTGCTTGATGCCATTCCGACATACTTGAAGCTTTCTGTAGGAGCGACAGTGAATGTCTCGTCGTTAGCAGCGATTACGCCAATCAGAGTACCTTGCTTTTCGCTATTGTACAGGTCGGTAGCGTCTGTATAAGGCTCGTTCTTACCATAAATCTTGATGGAGCGATCGAAAGTAGCGGTGTTGAATGCAATAGTTACAGACTTCAGTTTACCACCAGAAGTAGTTGTCACGATACCTTCATTACTGTTCTTTGTGCGGAGCTGAATGTACTTGCCTTGACCAGAAGAAGCTATACCTGCATATTCAGCAGGTGAAGTGAAGGACTTTCCGGAGAAAGGATTATAACTAGCGTTAGTTGCAACAAGTCCCAATCCTTCCCAAGTCAGTTCGTCTGCTTGAGCAGCAGCTTCTGCGGGCTTGAAGCTGTAGAAGCCAGCAGCTCCCTTCAGTACAACGGGTTCCCAAGCGGGGATAGTACCCTCGATGGGATTGAGGGTCAGCCAGCTTCCACCAATGGTGCCAGTGTAAGCGGCAACACCAGCAGGAGCATCCACTGCTTCGCCAATGTACATAGTAGCATAACCAGCTTCAGTAATCTCCTTCACGATGCCGTGAGACTTATCCCATACGGGATGAGCGTCTGTGCCGATTGCCTGATACCAGCCTTCAGCTAGCTTAGCACAAAGTGAACCACTTGCGACTTCGGCAGCTGTGATGAGGTTAGTTCTGTCTGCTTTATTATTTTCCGTGTTCTGTGTGCCAACGCCTTCAATCTCGTAGCAGTTAACAACGGATGTGCTACCACGAGTGAAGGAGTTGTAGTCGCCGTACTTACCTACCAGTGTGGCAGTGCTCCAGCAGTTCTTGACAATAGAACTTGCATTGGACCAAGAGCAGATAACGGCAGACTCGCTACTTCCCTTGATAGCACCAGTTACATAGCAGTTTGTGATGTATAAAGTAGCAGCGCCACCCATGTCAACACCGATGATACCTGATGCGTTCTGAGCAGAACCTGTTACAGAACCTTCGTTGCCCAAGTTCGTGAGATAAACGCTACCGCCACCATTGGTACCACCTACGATACCGCAGAATGCACCACCGGAGATAGAACAGCTGCTGTCGAGAACGAAGTTCTTGATGACTGCACCGCCACCGATTACGCCAAACAGGCCACTATAGTTGCCACCGCTGTAAACGAAGTTGCTGAATTTGTGCCCTTGACCATCGAATTCGCCAACAAAGAGTATGCTTGTAGTTCCAGCAGGTGTATATGCGGCATCCTTCATATCAATGTCTGCATACATACGAGCCTTAAGGCCATTTTCTCCTGCGTTAACTTTGTTAGCAAATGCTATCATAGTCTTAGCGTTGATAATCTTTGCATAGTCGTCTTCATCAGTCTCTATGCTGCCGCAGACGGAGCATATGCCATCAACAAAATTGTGGTCAGGAATGGTGGGGGTGGTAGCTGTATTGGTATAAGTCGTCTCGCCCAAAGGTTGGCCGTCGCAACGGTACTCTGTAGCAACAGCATAGACGAGTCCGCCCTCCTTTGCGATAGGCATAGGCTCCTGGTCGATGCCAATCACCTGATAAAAGCGTTCCACTCCGCCCTGGCTACCGTTCAGCAGGAATGCAAGCTCGCCGCTGGCAATGCCATCTGTGTTGGTGTAGTGGGTGACCTTGTCGTTGTCGGTGGCAGTGGGGCAAAGGTTCACGACGTAGCAGTTATTTGTGCGCACATTGCCCGGGTTGCGGCAGATGTTCTGGGAGTTGTCGCCTTCTCTGCCTTCTACGTTGCCGAGGACGGCACAATTGGTGAAAGATGTCGGGTCGTTTGCCCATCCGCTGAAGCCTCCGATGTAGGGGCCTCCGCCGATGTTGCCTGCATAGATGCAGTTCTCCACAGACTTGTTATAGTAAGCAATGCCGAAGAAACCGCCGGCTGTGTTGTCGCTCGAGTTGTTGGCATTGATGGTCACGTCGGAATAGACGTTGCGCACGACGTACTGGCGTGCCCAGCTGGAGATGGAGGCTGCGTACTGTCCCGTCGTAGTGATGGAGCCATGCATGATGACGTTCTCGAAGGTGCCCATGTATTGGCAGGGGATGAAGGATGCACCGTTGACAGTGATGTCGCTCATTTCGATGGTGAGCACGTGTCCGTCGCCGTTGAAGTCGCCATCCACCCAGTCCGTTGCGTTGAAGATGAAGCGACCGGGTTCAGCCTTGTACTCGATGTCGTCCACCATCTTCATGTTGAGCTTGAAGCCGCCGATGGCCTTGTTCCAGACTTCGCAGCGGTCGATGTCGGTTGTGTTGGCAAGCTTGACGTATCTGTCGGAACCGAACTCATAGCAGTAGTCGAAGGCGTGGAAGTCGAAGTAGCCGCAGGTGGTGCAGATGCCCATCGCGTCGAGCGTGTGCTTCGTGGCCTGATCGGTGCCGTTGTTGGAATACGTCACGTCGCCTTCAGCCTTGCCTGCGCAGTCAGTGGGAACGGAGGCATAGACCTGACCTGTGCCGAATGCTGCGGGAACGGGGAAGGGATCGGTGCCGATGTTCTGTACCCAGGCGATGCGGCTCTGGTCGTTGTTCAGCTGATAGCAGATGCGTCCATCGGCCAGGTCCTCTACGTTCACCTGGGTTACGGTGCCGTGAGCAGCAGCTCCCCACAGGTCGGTGACGTAGTTGTTGTACGATCCGCCATCGGGACGGTTGGCGTAGTTGTCTGCATTGTAGCTCTCCACGTTGACGAACTTCACGTTGCCCGGATTGCGGGCAAGGCCATTGCTGGCACCGTTGGAGATGTCGAAGTTGCTGTCGCTGTTGATGGCCAGACAGTTCACGATGCTGGTCTTGCCGTTGGCCCAGCCAACCACGCCGCCGCAGTTCTGCGTGCTTGCGCCCTGGATGTTGAGCTTTGCCAGACAGTCCTCGACGATGGTGCCCGTCGATGTCCTAAAGGCGATGGCGCCGTCTGTGGCATCGCCATTCCTGGTGCTGTTGATCTTCACGTCAACATAGCAGCCGCGGACAATGCCCCTCGTCTCTACGGCGATGGCTGCTGCCCAGTCGCTGCTGGTGGTAATCTCGCCCTGCACCTTCAGGTCCTTGACGATACCCTTTCGGCCTACCCAGCGGAAGAGAGCAATGCCTCTCGACTCCGTTTTGAGGTCGATGGTGATGGAGTGGCCGGCACCGTCGAAGATACCTTCGTACTCAATGGCATCGGTGCCAATCATCGTCGAGGGAGAGGACTTGACGATGTCTGCCGTCAGCAGGGCATTGGCAAAGCGGTTTCCCTTATTCACAAGGGCAGTGAACTCTTCCAGGTCTTCTGCCGTACCAATCTGGTAAACGCCGTTCACTTCGGAAAGTGCCCATGCAGTTGTGCTAACAACACACATCAGTGCTGTCAAACACAGATTCAGTAGATTCTTTCTCATGATAATGTTTGAAGATAATGATAAGGTTAATAAAAAAGTTAATTTTATATTTCTGCATCCAAATTTAGCTTTTTTTCAAGTTCCTTCAAAACTTTTTAACAAATTTCTTATTGCCGAAAGCCATTTCTGATAAAAAAGTATTCTATATTTGACATATTAATAAAAGATGTCTTCCTCCTTTTCCTAAAAAGAACTTGCATAATAAGAAATCCCCAAGAACACATTTTGTGCCTTGGGGATTCCTTTCGTAGATTAGGGAAGCTATTTATTCAGTTTCCCATATGTTCCAACTGTTATTTTCTTTTGTGAGGGCGTTGCTTCCATCAACATGGACGTCATTGATAATCATCAGGCTTTCGGCAAGTATTTTAGCTGCCTGAGCCTCGTGCAACTCGATAGATGGCTTGATATACTTCATTATTTAAGAACTTTTTTGCCGTTAATGATGTTAATGCCCTTCTGCATCTTCTGGAGGCGTTGACCTGCGATGTTATAGATAGCGCCGTTAAAGTTATCGTTAACTTCGACATTACTGATGCCTGTTGCATTGTCGCCGTTGAAGTAGAATGCCTTCGCACCGCTTGTGCTCTGATAGTATGCCTTGCCTGCTGCAATTGTGCCGTCAGCAATGTAGAAGCCAACGACGCCGTCAACTTTTGCAAGAACGTACATTGTGCCGTCTGCCTCTGTTGCAGCATCTGTGCCCTTGAGTTCGTTGGCAACATTGATGGCAGGAAGTTCAGCAGCAGTCTTGTTGTAGTAACCACCCTTCAGGATGACGGGAGTGCCTGCGGGAACATTGTCAATCTTCGTGAGATCGAGCCATGTGGTATGACTGGTAGCAACAAAGGCTTCTATGTCGCCGTTCAACTCGTAACCGGTTGTGGTGTCGTAAAGAGTTGCATAACCAGCATCGCCTACATAGTAAACGTTGTTGTCACTCAATACAGGATAAGCATCTGTGCCGAGGAGCTGACCGAAAGCAGCACCCAACTTGTAGCAAAGTTCACCACTTGTTACCTGAGCATCTGTTGCAGGCAGGTTGTAAGTGTTGACGAGGTTGCCGCCACCGCGAATGAAGCCGTCGCCTTCTCCGTTAACAACTGTACCGATATTGTAGGTGTTCTCGATAGTAGTCTTGTCACCGCCTGTCCAGCCTGTGATGGCACCTGACTCTTTGCCAGAGGAGACATTACCTACATTGTAGCAGTTGAGGATGTAGAAGTGAGCAGAACCGCTCATGTTTACACCGATGATGCCAGCGCCATTGGCTCCGCCAGCAGTGATAGTAGCTTCATTTCCGCAGTTGATGATGCTGAGCTTCTTGCCGTCCTCGCCACCATTAGAACCACCAACGATACCTGCTACATAGCTGGCGCCAGAAACAGAACCCTTAACTATAACGTTCTTAATAGTCGCACCATCGGTAGCAACACCAAAGAGGCCCTGATAGTTTCCACCAGACAGGTTCAACTTAACAGAATGTCCTTGTCCATCGAAGGTGCCGACATACCTGTTGGCTGATGTGCCAGCAGGAGTATATATAGCCTTAGAAAGGTCCACATCCGTTGTGAGAACTGCGTTAGATGCAGGATTGCCAGCGTTCACATACTGTGCCCACCACAGCAGGTTGCCTGCTTTGTTGAGTTGGAATACGCCGTCAGCTTCTTCTGCTTCCTGACCTACAGCATGGCAGCCAGTGCAGATTCCATCTACTTCGTTGATTACATGCTCGTCTATAATAGATTCATTGGTGTTGCTTAATACTAATTCGCTGCCTTCCTTAGGAGTTACGCCATCACATTTGAAGCTTCCGTTGGCATAGAGTTTCTGGCTGGAAGAGAGGGGAGTGGGCATTGCATCTGTGCCGAGAGTCTGGAACCAGTCTTCGCCGCCAGATACTTTGTGGTTCAACTCGTAAGTCATCTTGCCGTTGGCAAGAGTTTCGTCGCTGGCTGTAGTCTTATAGCTGTTGACGACAGAGGGGTTGTTGCGACCGAAGTCATTACCGCCATTCCAGCTGATGTCAGCAACAATGAGGCAGTTCTCGATGGTTGTGCTTGCGCCACTGTTTGCCCAACCCACGATGCCGCCATTGCCGTCGCGACTAGGAGCATTGATCTTGCCATAGAATGCGCAGTTCTTGATAGTAGTTGCATCGTATGTTACGGCTGCGATGCCACCGATGGTGCCGTCACCGCTCTGAGCGTCAACAATCTCAACGGCACTGATGCAATTGTATATCTGATTGTCATTTCCCTTCAGCAGACCGCAGAAGCTACCAATCTGGTTCTTGTTGGTAGCTGTAATCTTACCTGCAACCTTGAGGTTATGAATCTTGCCTTGAATGGTTCCGAAGAGTCCGAAGCGTGTGCTATATGCTTCAAGGTCGACTGTGATGGTGTGGTTCTGGCCGTCGAATTCGCCTTTGAAAGGCAGTTTTTCAGTAACGCCGATGGCAGACATACTGCCGTTCTTGTAGGCTGTATAGTCGATGTCGTTGGTCAGCTTAACCTTAAAGTTTTCGTTGTTGACGTTGTTGCGAAGCATGAAGGCGAGTGTGTTCAGTTCTTCTGCTGTGCCAATGTTGTAAACGCCGTCAACGGCTTCGAGCAGAGTGGGAGTTACTGTCTTCCATGAGAGTGTACCTGCATTCTGGTCGAGAGTGATGGTATAGTACTGCCAATCGGTGTTTGTGGGGTTCCACTTCCAGTCGTTTCCAGAGGTGGTGTAGGTGTCGGAGCCACTTTCGCCGATTGCGAAGTTCTCGCTCGAGGGATGATAGCCGTCCCATCCACCAAAGGAGTTACAAATCTTGAACCCTTCGCCACCATTCTTCAGCAGGCCTGTCCATTCATAGACACCTTCGCTGGTTTCTGTCATTCTGCAGGTTTGACGCATGTTGCCGTCGCCTTCCCAACCGATGGGAGTGCCGTCACCCACAAGATAGAGCTCGTCTGCATTGATGCTGAGAGCAGCGATCAAAGCGAATACCAAAGTAAAAAACTTTTTCATTGTTGTGTTGATTAAATGAAATAAAACAGATAAGTGTATTTTTAGTACATAATTTTGACACAAAAATACAAATTATTTATGACATTCCTTTCATTTGTCAAGAAAAAGATGCTTTTATTGCAATAAATCACAAAAATAAGGGCGATTATGAGCGCCCTTACCTTTGTTTGTTAATGACTAGTGTGACGATTGCCGATGACTAGTGTGACGATTGCAATTAACTAGTGTGACGATTGCCAATGACTAGTGTGATGTTTGCAAACTTCACTGCCGATGTTTTTCACTCCATCACGTCTTTTGTACCTCCAGTCGTTTGGAAGAAGGTGACTTGAGTTGTTGTCTTCTTGTCGAAGAGCGTGTTGGAGACGATTTCCACGATGCCGAACTGAGCCATCGGAGTTTCCAGATTGGCGAATTCCTGGCCGTTATATGTGATGTTGACTTTGGTTCTGGCAGGAATGTTGTAGTAAACGCCATGGTCCATCTTGGCGCGTTTCTTGGCTGTTTCCTCAGAGGGAACGGTCGATGGGATGGTTTCCAGCACCTTGAGGGACACGGTGACGGGTTCGCCTGCCAAGTTGTCGGCATCCACCACGCCGAGCTTCTGCGAGAAGCGGAAGAGCACGTCGCGGTCGGTCTCCTGCTGTGGGTCGTAGAAGAAGGAGAAGACTTCTGTGTC
>JAEEGK010008163.1_pt1 | contig 24772 bp, 23 predicted proteins | sample 8958771 | NCBI WGS metagenome assembly JAEEGK01 (sample SAMN16246547, study PRJNA631951) | gut metagenome | biome: gut microbiome; feature: rumen; material: SC-attached | host: Bos | place: Iran: Karaj | collected 2018-10
CTATCTGGACAACGAGAAACAGCAGATTATCATCATCACGGGTCCGAATATGGCCGGTAAGAGCGCCCTGCTGCGCCAAACGGCCCTGATCGTACTACTTTCCCAGATAGGCAGTTTCGTGCCCGCAGAGAGCGCCAGAATAGGTCTGGTGGACAAAATCTTCACCCGTGTGGGAGCCTCGGATAACATTTCGCTCGGCGAATCAACGTTTATGGTGGAAATGACCGAAGCGGCCAACATCTTGAATAATGTGACGCCCCGTTCGCTGGTGCTTTTCGACGAGCTGGGCCGCGGCACCTCTACCTATGATGGTATTTCCATCGCCTGGGCCATCGTGGAATACCTGCACGAGCACCCGAAAGCACAGGCGCGCACGCTTTTTGCCACCCACTACCACGAGCTGAACGAGATGGAGAAGAACTTCAGGCGCATCAAGAACTATAACGTTTCGGTGAAGGAAGTGGATAATAAGGTTATCTTCCTGCGCAAGCTGATGAGGGGCGGCAGCGAGCATTCGTTCGGTATCCATGTGGCCGAGATTGCCGGAATGCCTAAGAGCATCGTGAAGCGCGCCAATATCATCCTGAAGCAGCTGGAGGCCGAGAGCAGTGGGGTAGGGGCGAAGGCAAAGCCGTCGGCCGAGGCTTTGAACCAGACCCGCGGCGGCATGCAGCTGAGTTTCTTCCAGTTAGACGACCCGGTTCTTTGTCAGGTGCGCGACGAAATCCTAGGTCTCGACGTCAATAACCTCACGCCACTCGAAGCGCTCAACAAACTTAACGAGATAAAGAAAATTGTGCGTGGCAAATAGCCGTTGGTGATATCACAAAAAAAATCTAGAGAAATTTCTCCAAATCATTATCATTTGGCAAAATTTCTCTAGAAAAATTTCCGCAAAAGCCTATTATTTACTTTGCTATAGATTTCGGCAGGATGCCAAAATGATTGTGTATTCAGGCTGTTTCCGATTTCTTTGCCCTCAGCATACAATAGGCACCGATGAGGATGAACGGTAGGGAGAGCAGCTGACCCATGTTGAAAAGCATGTCGGCCTCCCAGGCTTCCTGCACGTCCTTGGTGTATTCAATGAAGAAGCGGAAGGTGAAGATATAGGCCAGACAGAATCCGAAATACCAGCCCGTTCCCACGCGTGGCTTGCCGGTCTGCTTGCTTCGTTTGTAGATAGCCCACATGATGAAGAACAGGATGGCGTAGGCGATGGCCTCGTAGAGCTGGCCGGGATGGCGTGGAAGGTCGTCGACGCGAAGGAAGATGAACGCCCAGGGCACGTCGGTCACCTTGCCGATAATCTCGCTGTTCATCAGATTGCCCAGGCGGATAAGGCAGGCCGTGCTGCCGGTGGCAATGGCAATATTGTCGAGCACGGTCCAGATGCCTATCTTGCTATAGCGCACATAGAGCCAAAGGGCGATGATAAGGCCGAGCGTTCCGCCGTGACTGGCCAGTCCCTCATAGCCTGTGAATTTCCATCCGCCGTCGGCCAAGAAATGAATGGGAACGAACATCTCGAAGATGTGTTTTCCGCTGCTAAGGAAATAGTCGGGCTGATAGAACAGGCAATGCCCCAGTCGGGCACCGATCAGGATGCCTAAGAAGCAATAGAAGATGAGCGGGTCGAAAACATTCTCCACTTCCTTCTTGCCGTTCTTCTTAATGGTTCGTTCGGCAATCCCCTGCTCGTAGAACAAGTGGCGCACGATGAAGTAGGCGAGCGCCAGTCCGATGAGCCAGCAGAGGGAATACCAGCGGAACGGACCGAAGTTCAGCGAGGGGTTCCAGAGGATAAATAGTTCACAGTTCATAGTTCATAATTCATAGTTAAAAATAGTCTCTATTCAGAGTTTTTCACTATTTTGGTTAATACTTTTATTATTTCAATATTGTCGCTGATGATGGATTCAAACGCGTCATCTCCAATATATTCCGATTCATGTAAAAGCTCAAGCCAATATTCTGTTTCGCTAGCTTCTTTTAAAGCTATCGACATCTTCGCCCTGAAGTCAGGACGGCTTTGACCGCGAAGTGCTTCTTTGACATTTGCACCAATGCTTGTCCCGCTCCTTAAAACCTGTTTTGAAAGAACGAATTCTTTGTTAACCGCAGTTACAGTCAGATATTTATAGAGCTTGATGATTCTCAGAGCAAACTCCTTGCTTTTATCTTTTATGATACTTTCTTTCATGAAAACAACTTTAATTATGAATTATGAACTATGAACTATGAACTAAACATTAAACCTAAAGTGCATAATATCACCGTCCTGCACCACATAGTCCTTGCCCTCGATGCCCATCTTGCCGGCTTCGCGAACGGCAGCCTCAGAGCCATACTGGATATAATCATCGTACTTGATGACCTCGGCGCGGATGAAGCCCTTCTCGAAATCGGTGTGGATGACACCGGCGCACTGAGGCGCCTTCCAGCCTTTATGGTAAGTCCATGCCTTTACTTCCATCTCTCCGGCGGTGATGAACGTCTCGAGGTTCAGCAGGGCGTAGGCTTTCTTTATCAGGCGGTTCACGCCGCTCTCTTCCAGTCCTAGTTCTTCGAGGAACATCTGCTTGTCCTCGTAGGTCTCCAGCGAGGCGATATCCTCCTCGGTCTTGGCGGCAATGACCATGGCCTCGGCACCTTCTGCCTTGGCTATTTCCTCAATCTTGCGCGAGTATTCGTTGCCGTCCTTGGCCGATGCCTCGTCGACATTGCAGACATAGAGCACGGGCTTGGCCGTCAGCAGGAAGAGGTCGTGGGCCACTTTCTGCTCGTCTTTTGTCTCGAAAGTTACCGAACGGGCGTTCTTTCCCTGTTCCAGCACCTCCTTATATGCCTGCAGCACAGCGGCTTTCACCTTCTCGTCCTTGTTGCCGGCGGCAGCGGCTTTCTGCGTCTTGGCCAGCTGTCCCTCGATGGTTTCCAGGTCTTTCAGCTGCAGTTCGGTGTCGATGATTTCCTTGTCTTCCACGGGGTTGACGGGAGCACCTCCTTCGCGCACCACATTATCGTCGTCGAAGCAGCGCAGCACATGGATGATAGCATCGGTTTCGCGGATGTTCCCGAGGAATTTATTACCGAGTCCCTCGCCCTTCGACGCACCTTTCACCAATCCGGCAATGTCGACAATCTCGCACGTGGCGGGCACGATGCGACCGGGATGAACAATCTCGGCCAGACGGGTGAGCCGCTCGTCGGGCACGGTGATTACGCCCACGTTGGGCTCAATCGTACAGAAGGGGAAGTTAGCTGCCTGTGCCTTGGCACTTGACAGACAATTGAAAAGCGTGGATTTTCCCACATTGGGCAATCCCACGATACCACATTTTAATGCCATTTTTTGTTATAAACGTTTATATTCCGGGTGCAAAGGTATAAAAAAAAGTGAAGAGTGAAGAGTGAAGAGTGAAGAATTTGCTGCCGCCTGGCATTTTATACGAAAAAGAACCACCCCGCCCTACGGCAGAGACCCCACAAAAAAGACCCCTCCATTTAGGGAGGGGCCGGGGGAGGGTCTTTTTATAAGCAGGTTTGTTTTATGCTTAGAGTTCGTATTTGCTAAATTCGTTGAAGCTTGACTTCTTGTAGTTGAATTCCCATCTGTCGTTCACTTTCTCCCACCAGTGACCGTAGAAAGTGCCTGCGCCCACGGTGATTTCGGTGGTGTTGTATTCGGCATACATCGGATACCATTCGCTGTGGGTGATCTGTGTAATCTTGACCTGGTTGTCGCTTATTGCCCAGTGGAACTTAGATCCTTCCTTATAGTCGGTCTTGTTAGCGTCTGCGAAATAGAGGATAATGCCTTCTCCGCTGGTGGCCGTTGCCGATGAGCGGCTGAACTGGATCACGGCATACTGCTGGCTGTGCTTCGTCCAGCTGCTTCCGTCCTTGAATTCACGGCGGTGCCATCCTTCCCATGTGCAAGATGTGGCGGTTGCGCTCTGCATCATATTGTTCACGAACTTCAGGCGCTTGTCTTCGCTGTCCTTGTCGTCGTCTTTGCTGCAACTTGTCATTGTTGAAGCCAGGGTTGCAAACATGATCATAAACATTAATGCTTTTGCTGATGCGATGATAAACTTTTTCATTTTCTTTTACTTTTTAATTGTTGTTATTTACTTTTGATTTCTTGTCACTTTTTTGTTTTGACGATGCAAAGTTATGACGGATTTTTCTGCCGTGAATACTTTTTCCCGAATATTTTCAAAACTATATCGGACAAACAAACCAAAAATGGACAAATCGGGGAAAATGCCCAAAAAATTGTCGCATCTACCCCGATTTTCGTGAAAAAGTTGCTCTTTTCTTGTTGGATTTGGCTGTTTCGCTTAATGTGCTTCGAGCCAGTTGTCGCCCCAGCCGGCATCGGCAACCAGCGGAACACGCAGCGCAAAGGCGCCCTGCATCTCTTCCATCACCAGCCGTTCCATGCGCTCTTTCTCTTCGGGAACGACCGAGAAATTCAGTTCATCGTGCACTTGCAGTATCATCTTGCTCTGCAAACCTTCGGCTTTCATGCGGTTATAGATGCGCACCATGGCCACCTTTATTATATCGGCGGCCGAGCCCTGAATGGGAGCATTGATGGCATTGCGCTCGGCAAAGCCGCGCACGGTGGCGTTATGGGAGTGGATGTCGGGCAGATAGCGCCGGCGGTGGAACACGGTTTCGGCGTATCCTTTCTGCCGCACCAGTTCTTTCGACCGTTCCATGTAGTCGTGTACCTGGGGGAAGGTCTGGAAGAATCCGTCAATCAGCTGGCGGGCCTCGCCCCGTTCAATCTCCAGTCGTTCGGCCAGTCCGAAGACGGTGATGCCGTAGATGATGCCGAAATTGGCGCGCTTCGACTTCGTGCGCTCGTCGCGCGATACCTCTTTTATATCTTTCTTATATATAGTGGCGGCTGTGGCGGCATGCAGGTCCTTGCCCTCGCGGAACACTTCCATCATGTGTTCGTCTTCCGAGAGATGGGCCATCACGCGCAGTTCAATCTGGGAATAGTCGGCTGAAAAAAACAGACAACCCGGCTCGGGTATGAAAGCCTTGCGGATTTCCTTGCCGTCCTCGCCGCGGATGGGGATATTCTGCAGGTTGGGATCGCTCGACGAGAGGCGTCCCGTGGCCGTGATGGTCTGGTTAAACGAGGTGTGGATATGTCCGGTGCGCTGGTTAATCAGCTTGGGCAGCGCGTCCACATAGGTGCCTACGAGTTTTTTCAACCCCCTGTGTTCCAATATCTTCTCCACGATTTCGTGCTTGTGTCGAAGCGTCTGCAGTGTCTCTTCGTTGGTAACGAACTGTCCCGTCTTGGTTTTCTTCGGTTTTTCTATAATCTTCAGTTTCCCGAAAAGGATGTCGCCCACTTGTTTCGGCGAGGCGATGTTGAATTCCTCGCCAGCCAGTTCGTAGATGCGGTGCTCCAGTTCCTGCAGTCGCTGTGTGAAAAGTTCTGACGTTTCCTTCAGCGAACCGGTGTCTATCAGCACGCCGTTCATCTCCATCTCGGCCAGCACTCTCACCAGCGGCATCTCTATTTCATAGAACAGATGCTCCACGCCCGCCTCCTTCAACTTGGGCTCCAGACAGTTTTTCAGCCGCAGAGTGATGTCGGCATCCTCGGCAGCATACTCGTAGACCTGGGTGGGGGAGAGGTCGCGCATCGAACCCTGCTTCTTTCCTTTCGGTCCGATTAGTTCCTCGATGTGTATCGTCTGATAGTTCAGATACACCTCGGCCATGTAGTCCATGCCGTGATGCAGCTCGGGTTGGATAAGATAGTGCGCAATCATGGTGTCCCAAAGATCACCGGCCAGGGTGACGCCATAGTTGGCCAGCACCTCAAGGTCGTATTTGATGTTCTGTCCGATTTTAAGGATTTTGGGGTTTTCGTAGAGCGGTTTAAAGATGTTAACAATTCGCAACGCTTCTTCACGATTGGCGGGAACGGCCACATACCAGGCCTCTTTTTCCTTCACCGCGAAGCTCAAACCCACCAATTCTGCATCAATTGCATTGGTTGAAGTGGTTTCCGTGTCTAGACTTAAAATTTCATTTGTCAAAAGAAAATCACAAAGTTTCCTCGCATCTTCCTCTGTTTCAACCAGTTTGTAGTCGTGAGGGGTGGTTTTTACCGTCTCAAAACTCGCGAATTTTGGCTCAACCGTCCCCTCGGTCGCGAAATTTCCAAATAAATCGGGTTGTAAATCAACCTTTTTTTGCGGTTGTTTACCTTTGTTAAGAATACGGTCGGCGAACGATTTAAACTCCAAATCCATGAATAGTTTTCTGAGTTCGGACTCGTCGGGCTCCGAAAGTTTCAGTTCGTCGAGTTTCATATCGATGGGCACATCGGTTTTGATGGTGGCCAGGAATTTCGACATTTTGATATCCTCAACCGCGGCTTCCACTTTTTCGCGCAGCTTGCCTTTTATCTGGTCGGTATTCGCCAGCATGTTCTCCACCGTTCCGAACTGCTCAATCAGTTTGGCGGCTGTCTTCTCGCCAACACCCGGACAACCCGGGAAATTGTCGGCCGAGTCGCCCATCAGCGCCAGCAGGTCAATCACCTGGTCGGTCGATGAAATGGAATATTTTTGGCAGACGGTCTCGGGCGACATGGTTTCGTAGCCGCCCCCGTGGCGCGGACGGAAGATGAAGACATTCTTCCTGACCAGCTGTCCATAGTCTTTGTCGGGCGTGAGCATATAGACGGAGATGTCGGATTCGGCGTTTTCACCGGCATTTCCCGAGAGTTTCAACGCCAACGTGCCTATCACGTCGTCGGCTTCGTAGCCGTCGACTTGCAGGATGGGAATGCGATAGGCCCGCAGTATATCTTTTATAATAGGTACGCTCATACGGATGTCTTCAGGCGTCTCTTCGCGCTGCGCCTTGTAGGCAGGGTAGGCCTCGTTGCGGAACGTCGGACCGTGGGGGTCGAAGGCCACGCCGATGTGCGTCGGCTTCTCTTTTTCCAGCACTTCGTTCAGCGTGTTGCAGAAGCCCATGATGGCCGATGTGTTCTGGCCTTTCGAGTTGATACGCGGGTTTTTGATGAATGCGTAGTACGACCGGTAAATGAGCGCGTAGGCGTCTAAAAGAAAGAGTTTATCCATAATAATTAAAATTTTCTGTTCAAAATTACAAAAAGTTTTTCATTAATCAGAGAAAAACATTAATTTTGTAACAAATTTCAAGAATTGATGGATTATCTTTCTCTGATCAAGCAACCAATCCAGACAGAATTGAACGATTTCATCGAACTGTTCAACGATAGTCTCTCTCACTCCAACGGCCTGCTGGAGTCGGCGCTCTCGCATATCAGAAAGCGTGGCGGCAAGCGTATGCGCCCCATGCTGATGCTGCTCATGGCAAAAAACTATGGCGGCATAACGGATGCCACCAAGAAGGCTGCCGTGGGACTGGAGCTGCTGCATACGGCATCGTTGGTGCACGACGACGTGGTGGACGAGAGCGAGGAGCGCCGCGGACAGCGGTCGGTGAATGCCACCTATGATAATAAGGTGGCCGTCCTGGTGGGCGACTATATCCTCTCCACGGCGTTGCTCTACGTCAGTCTGACGCATCAGGAAACCATCGTCCGCCGGCTGGCCCGACTTGGTCAGACGCTTTCGAACGGCGAAATCCTTCAACTCACGAACACCACTTCCGACGGACTTTCCGAGGATATCTACTACCATGTGATAGAGCAGAAGACGGCAGCGCTCTTCGAGGCCTGCTGTTCGATTGGTGCCATCTCGGCAGGAAAGAGCGACGACGACGTGGAGGCTGCCGTCAGGTTCGGTCAGAACGTGGGCATCATATTCCAGATTCGCGATGACATATTCGATTATTTCGACTCGAAGGAAATAGGAAAACCCACAGGTAACGACATGGCCGAGGGCAAACTGACGCTTCCCGCCATCTATGCCATCAATTCTACCAATAACGAAGAGATGAAGGCGCTTGCACGAAAGGTCAAGGCGCGCCAGATAACCACCGATGAAATTGCCCGTTTGGTGCAATTCACGAAGGAAAACGGCGGCATTGAATACGCCGAAAAGCGCATGCTGGAGTTCCACGACGAGGCGCAGCAGTTCATAGAGAATGAGGTGAACGACCCCGAAGTGGCCGTAGCTCTGCAGGCTTATCTCGACTTCGTAATCCAGCGAAATAATTAACTGTCTGGTGTTTTCGCCTTCATCGGTTTCATCTGCCGTAAACCATTGAAATGAAATGCCTTAGGGGTGATTCCGCGGTTTCATATCGGTTTCACTTCAAATATCGGTTTTTCGCATTCCAAAAGATAGGGTTTTGCAGAGTAATTAGGCCCTAATCACTCCGCAAAACCCTATTAATTCAACACCTTCTGATGGGCGGAAGATGTCTTTCCAAAGTTCTCTTTTAGAAGAACTTCGTTTCGCTTCCTTCTATTTCGCTCAGCAACAGGTTGGCCAGTCTTGATGTGCCCAGGCGGAACCATTTGTTGGTAAGCCATTTCTCGCCCAGCACCTCCTTCACGATGGTGTAGTAGATCATGGCATCCATCACGGAATTGATGCCGCCGGCGGGCTTGAAACCAATCTGAATGCCGGTCTCGTCGTAGTATTCCTTGATGGCCTGGCACATCACGTAGGCGGCTTCGGGCGTGGCAGAAATCTTTTCCTTACCCGTTGAAGTCTTGATGTAGTCGGCACCGGCATACATCGATAGAATCGACGCTTTCTTGATGTTCGACGCAGTCTTCAGGCAGCCTGTTTCCAGGATGACTTTCATGGCCACATTCTCGCCGCATGTCTCCTTCAGTTCGTGGATGTCTTCGCACATGGTTTCATAGTCGCCGCTGAGGAATTTGCCCACGGGCATCACGATATCTATCTCTGTGGCGCCATCCTTAACGGCCAGTGCGGTCTCGGCAACCTTCACCTCGATAAGTGCCTGAGAGGAGGGGAAACTGCCGCTGACGCAAGCGATTTCGACGCCATCCACCTCGAGTGTGTCGTGAACTACCTTTGCAAAGCACGGATAAACACAGATGGTGGCCACGTGGGGCAGTTCGGCATACTGCTGGTCGAACTGGTTCACGCGCTCGGTGAAAGCCATCACGCTCTCGTCGGAATCGGTGGTCTTGAGGGTTGTCAACTCGATACTGCCGAAGAGGAATTTCTTCACTTCGAGCGTATCGTTTTCATGTACTTTCTCTGCGATGATTTTCTTGACGGCGTCGGCTACCTGCTGGTCGTCCAGCTCGCAGTTGTATTTAGCCAGTGCCTGCTGGTATTTGCTTAATTCTGCCATAGTATTATATGTTAAGTTTTAAGTTTCGGATTGTCAAGGTGACGGCTGCGGTCGCGGAAGGTCTTTTTCTCGATGCTCTTGCGCAACTCTTCGGTCAGGTCAACGCCCGTCTGGTTGGCCAGGCAAATCAGCACCCAAAGCACGTCGGCCATCTCTTCGCCGAGGGCGGTCTTGCCGTTGTCGAACCCTTTCGGATCGGTGGATTTCCACGACTGGTCGCCATATCGGCGGCTGATGATGCGCGCCAGCTCGCCCACTTCTTCTGTCAGGCAAGCCATATTGGTAAGTTCGGAGAAATAACGCACCCCGTATTCCTTAATCCATTGATCTACAATGACTTGCGCTTCCTTGATAGTCATACTCGGTATGTTATCAGATAGTAGATACTCCATCCTGCCCACAGGAACCAGAGGATGTTCAGCAGCAGGTCAATCTTTCTCATATTCTTCCATTTTGTAAGGTTGAATAAGGTGAGAAGAACCACTGCGGCGCAGAAAATGATTCTGAGATAAGGCACCCAGATAAAATTGCCAAGCACCATGCCGATCACGGCAATGACACCTGCTGTCAGGGTTAGATTGGTTAACTGTTTCTGTTCCATAATATTACTTGTTTGTGATTTAAGTTTGTTACTTCAGTATCTTTTATTTCATCAATACTGTTTACGGCTTTTCATTCTTTGTTTTTGGTGTCCATGCAGATGGTCACCGGACCGTCGTTGAGCAGTTCTACCTTCATCTCTGCACCGAATTCGCCAGTGCCCACAGGCTTGCTAAGGGCCACGCTCAAGCGGGTGCAGAATTCTTCGTACAGGGGCACGGAAATCTCATGACGGGCTGCCCTGAACCAAGAGGGGCGATTGCCCTTCTTGTAGCTTGCAAATAGCGTGAACTGGGAAACCACGAGCGCCTCTCCGCCGACGCCGTGAATGTCGACGTTCATTACGCCGTTTTCATCGTCGAAAACGCGCAGGGCAGAGATTTTCTTCACCAGCCATTCAGCGTCTTCGCTTGTGTCCTCATCGCAAACACCAAGCAGGATAAGGAAGCCGTGGCCGATGGCCGACTTCACTTTGCCCCCGATGGTGACGCTGGCATGCTGGACGCGCTGGATGACTGCTCTCATTGTGTGACTGGGTTTTTATTTAATGAATGATTTCTGTTGCAAAGATACAATCTTTTTTCGATACTTCCAAATGTTCCGGTTCACGATATTCAGATATTTTTTGACGGCTGCGGGAAGGGTTTCAGGCAGGTTCCTGACCGTCGTTGGCAGGGTGGAAATGTGCATAGACGCGCTGCGCCTTAGAATTGCCTATGATAGCTGCCAGTTCTTCCAGTTTTGCCTCCCTGATTTTGCGCACGGTTTTCAGTGCTTTTACCAGTTGGTCGCGTGTCTTCGGACCGATGCCGCTGATGTCGTCGAGCTCGGAATGCAGGGCATGCTTCGAGCGTTTGTCGCGGTGGAAGGTAATGGCATAACGGTGAACCTCGTCTTGTATCTGTGTAAGAACCTTGAAGAGCTCGCTTTTTACATCTATTCCCACGGTCTGCGCAGGCCATCCGAACAGCAGTTCGTTCGTGCGGTGACGGTCGTCTTTGGCCAGTCCTGCAATCGGAATATCCAGGTGTAGTTCGTCGACTACCACCTCTCTGACAACGTGCATCTGGCCAACGCCGCCGTCGGTGATAATCAGGTCGGGTAGGGGAGTCTCTTCTTCCATCATGCGGGTATAGCGGCGTCTAACCACTTCCTGCATTGATGCGTAGTCGTCAGGGCCCGTTACGGTCTTGATATTGTACTTCCGGTAGTCTTTTTTAGAAGGCTTCATGGCCTTGAAAACCACGCATCCGGCAACGGCATCGGTACCCGAGATGTTCGAATTGTCGAAACATTCTATCTGATAGGGCATTTTGGGCAGTTTCAGGGCCGTCTGAAGCTCTTTCATCAGACGGGTGGAACGTTGCTCGGGATTGAGTTTCTCGGCCTGTTTCAGACGGTCGAATTTGTACTGTTTGCCGTTCTGGATGGAGAGGTCGAGCAGTTTGCGCTTGTCGCCCCGCACGGGAATGGTGATGGTTACGCCTTCCAGTTGTATGTCAAGGTCTTCGGGAAGGATGATTTCCTTGGCTTTGCTGTTGAATCTTTCGCGCATTTCCACGATGCCCAGCTGTAGCAATTCCTCGTCGCTTTCGTTGAGTTTCTTCTTGTATTCGAAGGTAAAACTCTGGTTCACCTGACCTCTTTCAACGTGGATATAGTTGATAAACGCATTCTTTTCGTCGCTGGTAATCGAGAAAACGTCCACGTCGTTGATGGTGTGGCTCACTACTTCGCTCTTCGATGCAAAATTCTCCAGCGCCTCATAGCGTATTTTCAGCGCCTGCGCATGCTCAAAACGCAGTTCTTCGGCCGCCTTCTGCATCTCTTCAAACAGCATTCGCTGCACCTCACGCGTATGTCCTTTCAGTATTTCCCGTGCTTGGTTCATGTTCTCCATGTAGTCTTCGTACGACTGTTTTCCTATGCACGGAGCACCGCAATTATGGATGTAATACTCCAGGCAGGGCTTGTATTTCCCCTGGGCAATACCTTCTTTCGTAATCGGCTGTCGGCAGGTTCGCGGCTTATAGATTTTGTTGATGACCTCAAGCAGGGCATACATGCTGCCGATGTGAGAATAGGGACCGAAATACTGCCCCCATTTCTTGTTGATGGTTCGCGTTTTGAACACCCTCGGGAGATACTCTTTCGTCATGCAGATGGAAGGGTAGGTCTTGCCGTCTTTCAGCAAAACGTTGTAGCGCGGATTGTATTTCTTGATAAGGGCGTTTTCCAACAGCAGGGCATCCTCCTCGGTGTTAACCACCGTGTAGGTGATGTCCCATATTTTGGAAACCAGCACTTTCGTCTTGAAACGGTCTACCTCTTTGTGAAAATACGACGAGACGCGCGCCTTCAGGTTCTTGGCCTTTCCTACATATATTATCGTGTGCTCTTTGTCATAATACTGATAGCTGCCCGGTTTCTCAGGCAGGTTGCTCACGATGCTTTTCAGTTTGGCCAGCCGCGCCTCGTTTTCTTCCTTCGTCATCTTTGCAAAGTCTTTAGTAAAAGACAATTAGAGAAGCTTTGTTTCACGTGAAACATTTTCTCCCTTGGGTGAAACAACGGGTGGTTTAAATGGTCAGAAGCGTGGTCAGTTCCACGTCCTTGAACACGTCTCTGCCGTGCAAACCCTCGTCGGTGATTTCTATGATAAAATTAATGTAGGTCTTCTTGGGGTGGAAATGCTGGACCAGTTTGTAGGCAGCCTTGGCTGTTCCACCAGTTGCCAGCAGGTCGTCGTGGATAAGAACCACATCGTTTTCATCGATAGAGTCGATGTGCATCTCTACGGTATCCACGCCATACTCCTTCGAGAATGATTCCTTGATGGTGGTGTAGGGGAGTTTTCCCGGTTTTCTGGCCAATACAACGCCGCAACCTAACTTTACGGCCAAGGCGGCGGCCATGATAAAACCGCGGCTTTCGATACCAACAATCTTGGTGATACCTTTGTCCTTATACAACTCGTAAAGCTCGTCGGTCATGATCTTCATGCACTCCGCACTTTTATAGAGCGTGGTAACGTCGCGGAAATTGATGCCTTTCTTTGGAAAATCCGGAATGCTGCGCAGATTATCCAACAGTACTTGATTGTTCTTTTTCATTGTGTTTATCGGTTTATAGTTGATTTTTAGTTCTTTATAAGCTAATTGTTTCACGTGAAACAAAAGGTGTTTTCGAGGCCTTATCTGCCAAGAAGTACTAGCAGCACATTGATGTCGCTCGGAGAAACGCCTGGGATTCTGCTGGCCTGCGCCAGTGTTTCGGGATTAATCCGATTAAGTTTCTGACGGCATTCGATGCTCAGGCTCTGGAGCGAATCGTAGTCGAAACGCCCTTTTATCTTGATGTTTTCCAGCCGGTGCATCTTCTCGGCCACCATTTGCTCGCGCTCGATATATCCTTTATATTTCATCTTCACCTCGGCGGCTTCGATGATTTCGTCTTTTCTGCTGAGCAGGGTTTCACTTTCTTCGCCTTTGGCGTTGCGACAGTCTTCCATGACGGCCTTCAGTCCGGGCACCAGTTCCGAGAGATTCTGCAGGTTGATTTGCGGCCGGCCAATCAGGTCGATGGCCTTACATCCGGCGCGGAGTGGGGTGGTACCAAGCGCTTCCAGTGCCCCGTTGATGTCGTTCATCTTCACGGGAGTGTTTTCGCAGAAACGGATGATTCTGTCGATGGCTTCTTTCTTTTCCATCCAAAGGTCGTAGCGGTCGCGTCTGGCCAGACCGAGTTCATAGCATTTTTCAGTCAGACGAGCGTCGGCATCGTCTTGTCTGAGCAGTATTCGGTATTCGGCGCGCGAGGTGAACATACGGTAAGGCTCGTCAACTCCTTTGGTAACCAAATCATCGATGAGAACGCCGATATATGCTTCGTCGCGATGAAGGATAAACGCTTTGTTGTCTGTTGCTGTGCCATGGCAACCTGCAGAACCAGCATAGAGGGCTGCGTTGATGCCTGCCACGGTGCCCTGGCCGCCGGCCTCTTCGTATCCAGTGGTGCCGTTCACCTGTCCGGCGAAGAACAATCCGCTGATAATTTTCGATTCCAGCGAGTGTTTCAGCTGGGTGGGGTCGAAGAAATCGTACTCTATGGCATAGCCCGGACGATAGACTTTCAGGTCGCGCAGTGCCGGAATTTTCTTCAATGCCTCAATCTGAACGTCCATCGGCATGCTTGAGGAGAAGCCGTTCAGATACATCTCGTTGGTATCAACGCCTTCGGGTTCGAGGAACAGCGGATGGCTGTCGCGTTCAGGAAAGGTCATCAGTTTTGTCTCAACCGAGGGACAATAGCGCGGTCCGATGGATTGTATTTGTCCGTTGTAAAGCGGTGAATCGGCAATGCCGCTCATCAAAACCTCGTGGCATTCCCTGTTGGTATTGAATGTCCAGCAGGGCAGCTGGGGCAGTGGGCGCGGTTTGCCCATATACGAGAAACGGTGGTAGTCGTTCTCGCCTGGCTGAATTTCGGTATCTTCGAAGTGCACGCTGCGCTTGTCGATACGCACAGGCGTGCCGGTTTTCATGCGTGCCGTGGTGATGCCGTGGCGGGTGATACACTCGGTGAAATGGAGCACTGCGGGTTCGGCAATGCGGCCGCCGGGCACCATTTTCCGTCCGATGTGCAGGAGTCCGTTGAGGAAGGTCCCTGCGGTGATGATGACGGCCTTGGCGCGGAGTTCGCATCCCCAGATGGTGCGGACGCCGACAACGGTTTTTTCTGCCGTGCCACGGCAACATGCTGGACCACAGGGCTCTACCAACAGCTCTTCGGCCTGGTCCTGCCAGATGTCGAGATTGTCGGTTTCATCGAGTTTCTTACGCCATTCCCAGATGAATTTTCCACGGTCACACTGGGCGCGTGGGCTCCACATGGCGGGTCCTTTCGACCGGTTGAGCATACGGAACTGGATGGCCGTGGCGTCAGAGACGAGCGCCATCTGTCCGCCCATGGCGTCGATCTCGCGGACAATCTGCCCTTTGGCGATTCCACCGATGGCCGGATTGCACGACATCTGCGCAATCTTGTTCATGTCCATCGTCACCAGACACGTCTTGGCGCCCATGTTGGCAGCGGCACAAGCCGCCTCGCAGCCAGCGTGTCCGCCTCCTATCACCAGCACATCGTAGTTCAGTATCATTTTCTAAGAGCCAGGTTGTAATTGTAGTATTCCATGTCGCCCGTGATATCCTTGATGACTTTCAGGAAGGGCGGGAACTTCACGTCTTCGTGGTTGGCAATGCCTTTGGTTTCCAGAATGACCAGTCCTTCGAGATGACCATGGTAGGTGTCGAGTTCAAAGAACTGTCCTTTCCAGATAAAGCTCTTGCGCAATTTGCGAATGGTCTGCCGGTAAGGGTCGGCCTGCTGCAGCAGTGATTCGTAGAGCGCGTTGCTGACCTGCCGTTCGGTGACGATCTCTTCAGAGCCCGACACCTTCTTTTTGTTGGTGTGCACGTTTACGTATTTTCCGTCCCATCCGCGTCGTCTCAACCTTACTTCGCTTCCCGGCTCGGCCACCAGGTAGGTCTGGGTGATTTCGCTCTCGATGCTGTCGGGCATCTCGCCGACCAGTTCAACGATGTATTTGCGCTCCTCCTCGATGGGCTGCGGCAGTTCCAGCACGTTGGAAATCTCCTTGAGCACGCGGTTCAGCTTGCGGTCGAAATCCACATTGTTGTTGATAACGCGCAGATGCGGATGGCCCGTCCAGGCCTCGATGACCTTCTTGTCAAGCATGCGGGCAATGCGCAGTCCCTCCTCGTCGGCGCTCTCGTTGCGCGAGGCATTGTTGGAAGTGGTATAGAACTGTTCTGCTCCGTCGGCAGCACTCACCAGATGCAGCACGGCGTCGTAGCGTCCGCGAAGCTGGGGCGTCGAGGTGCCCACGGCCTTCGTGATTTCCTGCCAAGTGTCCGGCTTCATGTAGGCAGAGATGTCCATCGTGCCGCGGTCGCATACGATGACGGCCGGCGCCTTGCAGGCCTGTGCCATTTTCATGAACTTATCCTCGAGCGCCAGCTGGATTTCCAGCGTGGCCTTCTCTCCTTCGTAGAAGAAGTCAGGATTGTCGGTCAGATAGTTCATTCCGGCCTGGGTGAACATGGTGGGAACTTCGGGTATGGTAAACACCTTGTAGCCCAGTCCCGAGAAGTGTTCGATGACTCTTACCAGTGCGGTTGTTTTTCCGGCGCAAGGGCCTCCCGTGAGAACAATTCTTTTAATTTCTTTCATAATCAATTTGCTTAATCAGAGCGAATACGTCCGCAAAGGTATGGAATTTTTTGTTTTTTTTATTCATTTCGATGCGATTTTTAGCCGAAAAACTTTGATTTCTCATTAATTAATGGTATATTTGCACCCTAAAACACTGCGAAAAATACCTATTTCAAGGTATTGCAGCGTTGGAAAAAGGCTTATGGTTCGGCTATTCCTAATATGGAAAACTAACAATTACAAACAATTAAATAATTTAAAATCAACAATTTATGTGGTTAATCAATTCACCGATTGGTAGAAAAGTGGTAATGTCGGTCACCGGCATTTGCCTCATTCTCTTCCTGACGTTCCATGCGTGCATGAACGTCGTAGCCCTTTTCTCAGGAAAGGCCTACAACATGATTTGTGAACTGCTGGGTGCCAACTGGTATGCCGTAGTGGCAACATTGGGTTTGGCTTTCCTGGCTGTGTGTCACATTGTGTTCGCTTTCTGGCTGACGATGCAGAACCGCAAGGCTCGTGGAAGCGAGCGCTATGCTGTAACTGAGCGCCGCCCGGAAGTTTCTTGGGCTTCTCAGAACATGCTGGTGCTCGGCATCATCATTCTGCTGGGTCTGCTGCTCCACCTGTTCAACTTCTGGTACAACATGATGTTTGCCGAGTTGGTGGGTATCGAAGGTCTGGCTCACGGACCCGCTGACGGATTCGGCTGGATCAAGGAAACGTTCTCGCAGCCTGTCTACGTTGTCCTTTATGTCATCTGGATTGTGGCCATCTGGTTCCATCTCTCTCACGGATTCTGGAGTGCCATGCAGACCATCGGCATCAATGGCAAGATCTGGTTCAATCGCTGGAAGGTTATCGGCATCATCTACGTGACCATCCTGATGGCTCTGTTCCTCATCGTGGTGCTGGCATTTGCTTTCGGACTGGCTCCTTCGCTCTGCTGCGATGGCGGTTCTTGTTGTGAGGCAGCTGCCGCCTGTTGCTAATTTAGGTTTTTAACTTTAAAATTCTGGAAAAATGGCTAAAGTATTAGATTCAAAAATACCTGCAGGACCAGTAGCTGAGAAATGGAAGGAATACAAGGCTCATCAGCGTCTGGTGAATCCAAAGAATAAACTGAAACTCGACGTCATCGTGGTGGGAACAGGTCTGGCCGGTGCCTCTGCTGCCGCTTCTCTTGCCGAAATGGGTTTCAATGTGCTGAACTTCTGCATTCAGGACTCTCCCCGTCGTGCTCACTCTATTGCCGCTCAGGGTGGTATCAACGCTGCCAAGTGCTATCAGAACGACGGTGACTCTGTTTATCGTCTGTTCTACGACACCGTGAAGGGTGGTGACTATCGTGCCCGCGAGGCCAACGTTTATCGTCTGGCTGAGGTGTCGAACAATATTATCGACCAGTGCGTGGCTCAGGGCGTTCCCTTTGCCCGTGAATATGGCGGCATGCTTGCCAACCGTTCGTTCGGTGGTGCCCAGGTGAGCCGTACATTCTATGCCAAGGGTCAGACGGGCCAGCAGCTCCTGCTCGGTGCCTACTCTTCACTGATGTGTCAGGTGAATGCTGGCAAGGTGAAGCTCTACACCCGCTACGAGATGGAAGATGTGGTCATCGTCGACGGCCGCGCCCGCGGTATCATTGCCAAGAACCTCGTAACCGGTAAGCTGGAGCGCTTCTCTGCAAACGCCGTGGTTATCGGTACCGGTGGCTATGGTAACACCTACTTCCTTTCTACGAACGCCATGGGTTGTAACTGCACGGCTGCCGTTCAGTGCTATCGTAAGGGTGCTTATTTCGCAAATCCCTCTTACGTTCAGATTCACCCCACCTGTATCCCCGTTCACGGCGACAAGCAGTCAAAGCTGACGCTGATGTCTGAGTCGCTGCGTAACGACGGTCGTATCTGGGTGCCCAAGAAGATTGAGGATGCCAAGGCTCTGCAGGCCGGCACCAAGAAGGGTTCGGATATTCCTGAGGAAGACCGCGACTACTATCTGGAGCGCCGCTATCCCGCCTTCGGTAACCTCGTGCCGCGTGACGTTGCTTCGCGTGCTGCCAAGGAGCGTTGCGACAAGGGCTTCGGTGTGAACAACACGGGTCTGGCTGTGTTCCTCGACTTCTCTGAGTCAATCGAGCGCCTCGGCATCGACATCGTTCGCCAGCGCTATGGTAACCTCTTTGATATGTATGAGGAAATCACCGACGTGAATCCCGGTGAACTCGCCAACGAAATCAACGGTGTGAAATATTACAACCCGATGATGATCTTCCCCGCCATCCACTACACGATGGGTGGTATCTGGGTCGACTACGAGCTGCAGACCACCATCAAGGGACTGTTTGCCATCGGTGAATGTAACTTCTCTGACCACGGTGCCAACCGTCTTGGTGCTTCCGCACTGATGCAGGGTCTGGCCGACGGTTACTTCGTTCTGCCTTATACCATCCAGAACTATCTGGCCGACCAGGATGTATGGCCGCGTATCTCTACCGACCTGCCTGAGTTTGAAGAGGCTGAAAAGGGCGTGGAGAAGGAAATCGACCGTCTGATGGGCATCAAGGGTAAGCGTTCTGTCGACTCTATCCACAAGGAGCTTGGCCACATCATGTGGGAGCACGTGGGTATGGGCCGCACCGCCGAAGGCCTGAAGGAAGGTATTGAGCTCATCAAGAAACTGAAGAAAGAGTTCGACACCAACCTCTTCATCCCCGGATCGAAGGAAGGTCTCAACGTGGAGCTTGACAAGGCTATCCATCTGCGCGACTTCCTGCTCATGGGTCAGCTTGTTGCTTACGATGCCCTCCATCGTAATGAATCCTGCGGCGGACACTTCCGCGAGGAGTATCAGACGGAGGAAGGCGAAGCCAAGCGCGACGACGAGAACTTCTTCTATGTAGGCTGCTGGGAGTATCAGGGCGACGACACCACTGCCCCCGAACTCATCAAGGAGCCGCTCGAGTATGAGGCAATCAAGGTACAAACACGTAATTATAAGAATTAATAACCATGGCTAAGAATATATCATTCACACTTAAATACTGGCGTCAGAACGGTCCCCGCGAAAAGGGCCACTTCGACGAACGCGTGATGCACGACATCCCCGATGATACCTCATTCCTGGAGATGCTTGACATCCTCAACGAGGAACTCATCAACGAAGGCCAGGAGCCTTTCGTCTTCGACCACGACTGCCGCGAGGGTATCTGCGGTATGTGCTCGCTTTATATCAACGGTCACCCCCACGGACCAGCTACCGGTGCTACCACCTGTCAGCTCTACATGCGCCGTTTCAATGATGGTGATATCATCACCGTTGAGCCCTGGCGTTCAGCTGCATTCCCCGTGATTAAGGACTGCATGGTCAACCGTAATGCCTTCGACCAGATTATCGCTGCCGGTGGTTACAACACCATCCGCACCGGTCAGGCTCAGGATGCCAACGCCATCCTTATCCCGAAGGAGAATGCCGACGAGGCAATGGACGCAGCCAGCTGCATCGGTTGCGGTTGCTGCGTAGCCGCTTGTAAGAACGGCTCTGCCATGCTCTTCGTCAGTTCGAAGGTCAGCCAGCTGGCTCTGCTTCCCCAGGGTCGTCCCGAGGCCGCCAAGCGCGCCAAGAACATGGTAATGAAGATGGAAGAACTCGGTTTCGGTAACTGCACCAACACCCGCGCCTGCGAGGCTGAGTGCCCGAAGAACGAGTCTATCAGCAACATCGCCCGCCTGAACCGCGAGTTCATCAAGGCCAAGCTGAACGACTAATTTACAGACTAAAAATAAGGAGTACCACTGAAGTTATTTCTGTGGTACTCCTTTTATTATATATGAAAGGAAACAAGGAAGACGGTCAAAATGATATAGGGAGACCTCGATGCGAGACCAAGCATAACCAGCACCGCCGGTCGTTTTGGCACGACTACCACCACCGTGGACTCTACATGATAACGATGGTCATAGGCGACCGTAAACGGCTTTTTGGCACTATTGCTGGTCGTGCTAACGGCCGGCCGGGAACCGAAGACGCCCCTCATGTTATGCTATCGGAACTGGGACGGCGCGTGCTCGAGGATGAAGTGCCGAAGATTCATCGGTATTATCCCGAGGTGGAGGTGTGGCGGGTTGCAATCATGCCCGATCATATCCATTTGCTTCTGTGGGTGCGTGAGACGCTGCGTGGCGGCAAGCATTTGGGGATGGTGGTGCGGGGCTTCAAGACGGGCTGCACGCGAGCATGGTGGCAGCTGCAGGATGAAGCTCTTGGCGGAGAAGCGCCAAGAACGGCGGCGAGCGGAGAACCGCCAAGAACGGCGACAGCCGTGTCCAAGGCATCTCCCTTGGAAAAAGGAAAACAGCGCCCTGTGCTTTTCGAAAAGGGCTACCACGACCGCATCATCAACCGCCCGGGAATGCTTGAGAACATTAAGCGCTACATGAAAGAGAACCCGCTTCGTGCCCGCATTCGTGAAGAGTGCCCCCGACTCATGGAACGCCAACTGCATCTGTGGATTGGCGGCCGTGAATATGCCGCCTTCGGAAACCTTTTCCTATTGAAATTCCCCATCAAGGAACTAGTATTCTTCCACCGCAAAGACCCAAAGACGGGACAGCCCACAGAACAAACCGATGACTATCAGAAAGAACACGACCGCCTGTTGCGTATGGCCGAAGAAGGCACAGTGCTTGTCACGCCAGGCATCTCAAAAGGCGAGAGCCTGGTAGTCAGTGATGCCCTTGACGCCCGTCTCCCCTTGATTCTTTTGCAGAAAGAACCAATCGGTGAATACTGGAAACCGCCGCAGCGTCGTTTCTATGCCTGTGCTGCAGGCCACCTGCTTATTCTTTCTCCTTGGAATCTTGATGGAAATACCGATTACTCCCGTTTTCATCAGCTCAACGACTATGCCCAAGAGATTTGTGGAGCTACTGAAATGCGAATCCTGAACTATTCTGCTTTGAATCAGGAATAGGGGTGTTAGTGTGCTGCTTCTTTCTTCGCCTTGCTATGCAGACGGTCGATGATGACGGCTAGGGCGCCGTCGCCGGTTACGTTGCAGGCCGTGCCAAAGGAGTCCATGGCGATGTAGAGGGCGATGATGAGGGCCTGGGCTTCGGGGGTGAAACCCAGCACGCCCGACAGGGGACCGAGGGCTGCCATGGCCGCTCCGCCGGGAACGCCCGGAGCCGCTACCATGCAGACGGCCAGTAGCAGGATGAAATGAAGGAAGAGCGGCAGGCTGTGCGGCAGTCCGCTGATGAGACAGACGGTCAGCGCACAACAGGTAATCTTCATCATCGAACCGGCAATATGGATGGTGGCGCATAGTGGAACACAAAAACCGGCGATTTCATCGCTCACTCCGTTCTTCTTCGTCTGCTTTAGCGTGACGGGAATGGTGGCCGCGCTCGACGATGTTCCCAAGGCCGTCAGATAGGCGGGCAGCATGTTTACGAGCAAGCGCAGCGGATTCTTCCGTGCCAGTGTGCCGGCAATCAGGTATTCGTATGCTATGATAACGATGTGCAGCACGAAGATGATGCAGATGATTTTGGCAAAGACCAGCAGGATGTGATATGCCTCGCCCGTGAAGGTCATGCCGAGGAAAATGCCGAAGATATAGAGCGGAAGGAGGGGGATGATGGCCGTCTGGATGGTCTTCTCGATGATGGTGCGGAACTCCATGCAGCCTTTCTTCAGCGTGGGCGAATCGGTGTAGGCGATGCCGATGCCAATCACGAACGAGCTCACTAGCGCCGCCATCACGTCGAGAATGGCCGGTATCTGCAGTTCGAAGTAGGGCTGCAGTGTTTCGGCTTTCTGAACCGCCATCGATGCCTCCGTGTCTATCAGCGCCGGAAAGAGCGCCGAGCCCGTGGTGTATGCCAGCAGTCCGGCCACGATGGTGTCGGCGTAGGCCAGTCCCACGGTCAGCAGCAACAGCCGTCCGGCCGAACGCCCGATGTCGGCAATGGCAGGAATCACCAGTCCGATGATGATGAGCGGGATGAGGAATCCCAGGAACTGGCTGAACACATAGTTGAACGTTGTGAACACGCGCACCCAGCCCTCGGGCAGAAAGTTTCCAAACACGATGCCCAGCACAATGGCAACGGCTATCCGCGGCAGTAATCCAAATTTCTTCATATCCAGGTGCAAAGATATAACATTCCTGCAAAACGGCAAATAATTAGATGTAGGAAAAACAACCGCGGGATGTTCTGGTGCAGGATTTCGGTTGAGATTGCAGGCGGTTTCGTATTTTATTTGTATCTTTGTGGCGCAAAGCATGATTGAAAGAGAAATGAGAATGACAGTAAGGTTTGTTCTGCTGGGGGCTCTGATGACTGTGGGACTGTGCGCTCAGGCCCAACAGCGAATCGTGATGCCTGCTGCCTTGAAGGCGGGCGACACGATAGCCATTGTGTCGCCTTCGAGCACGCCCGACTCAGCGACGGTCGCAAAGGGCTGCCAGACGCTTCGCGAGTGGGGCTATGTGCCTGTGGTGGGGCGTCATGCGATGAACAGCTATCACGGTTTTGCAGGCACGGCCGACGAGCGGGCTGCCGATATGCTGTGGGCTTTGCGGGATTCCACCGTGAAGGCCATCCTATGCAGCCGTGGCGGCGATGGAGCCGTTCAGGTGCTGACGCGCATTCCTTTGGAAGAGTTTCGCAACCATCCGAAATGGGTGATGGGGTTCAGCGATGCCACGGCCTTGCACAGCGCCGAGGTGTCGGCAGGTGTGATGAGCATCCATTGTTCGATGTGCGACGGCATTTCCATGCGTGGCGAGCGCGACTCCGTGAATGCCATCCACCGGCGTCTGCTGAGGGGTGAGCTCCCGACGTATAAGATTCCCGCGCATCCCTTGAATCAGAAGGGCCAGGCCGAGGGCATTCTTGTGGGCGGAAATCTCTCCGTGTTCTGTGGTTTGGCGGGTTCCGAGTACGACTTTCTGAACCGTGCCGACGAGGGTCTGATACTGTTTTTTGAAGATACGGGCGAGCAGATGTCGAAGGTCGACCGTATGCTTCATCTGCTTGAAATCCGTGGCATTCTGTCGCGTGTTAAGGGCATCGTCGTCGGGCACTTTTCAAAATACAAGAGTCCGGAGAGCGGTTTTGCCGATATGTACGAAATGCTGCACGAGTATCTTCGGCATTACGACATCCCCGTCTGCTATGATTTCCCCATCGGCCATCATAGCGGCTACAACTATCCTTTTGTGGAAGGCTGCAGGGTAAGCCTGAAAGTAGGGCAGGGGGGAGGCGGAATTCTGCAGTTCCTCGAGCCATGAGGATGCCAGGAAACGGCAAACAAAAAAGCCTGCCCTCGCTGTTGAGGACAGGCTTTTGTATTTCTTGAGAAATAATCAGCTTACTCGTAGTATTCGATAGTACGTGTCTGAACCATTTCGCGGCCCATCATTTCGGTCTTGCGGCTGATCCAGTTGCCACGATCGTCGTATTTATAGTCGGTGTAGGGAGTTTCCATTTGCTGGCCCATCATGTCCATCGACATTGAAGCGGGAGCGCCTTTCTCGTTGTACTTGAATACCTGTGTCATAGAACCCTGGCCGAAATCCATCGACTGGCTCTTCACTTTGCCGTTCTCCCACTTGTAGGTGGTCGTAATTTTCATGTTGCCCTGAGGGGTCTCAACCGATCTTTCAGCCTTCTGCAGATAGCCGTTGTCGTCGTAAACAAGACCTGTGAGGCCTTCGGCCTGCATCTTGCCGTCCTGAGAGAAATTGATAACCTGCTCGCCACGGCCCATCATACCTGCCTGTTTGATAGACTTCACGGGACCTGTAGCCTCGTTAACCTCAACGTCGTGGAACTTTGTCTGTGCTTGCATAGCAAACGGAATGGCCATCAAGGCCAGCATCATCATAACTTTTTTCATGTTGTTATAAGTTAATGTTAATAATAAGTTTTATAGTCTTTTATTAGACGTGAACAAATTGAAAAAGATTAATCGCCGGTGAAAAAAATGGTTGCGGCGGCTGTTTTTTATTTCTCTCACTTTGCATATTATTCATAAATAATGTGTATATTTGTACCCGATTATGGCATTGAAAGTATTACGCGACCGCATCCTGCAAGAGGGACGGTGTCTGGAAGGCGGCATCCTGAAGGTTGACCGCTTTGTGAATCATCAGATGGACCCGTATCTGATGAAGCAAGTTGCTATTGAGTTTATACGCCGCTTTTCCGACGTGAAGGTGAACAAGATTCTCACCATCGAGGCCTCGGGCATTGCACCGGCCGTGATGCTGGGCTATCTGATGGAGCTGCCCGTGGTGTATGTGAAGAAGAAAGTGCCTTCCACCATGTCGGAGTTCTATCAGTCGGAGGTGCGTTCGTTCACCAAGATGCGTTCCTACGATGTGGTTATCAACAAGAGCTATCTCACGGCCGACGACCACGTGCTCTTCATCGACGATTTCCTGGCCTTTGGCAATGCCGGCAAGGGAATCATCGACCTGTGCCGTCAGGCGGGCGCCACCATCGAGGGCATGGGCTTCATCATCGAGAAAGAGTTCCAGCACGGGCGCGAGCTGCTGCAGTCGGAAGGCATCAGACGCATCGAGTCGCTGGCCATCATCGAGTCGCTCGAC